>Ga0257120_1000298_pt1 | contig 38519 bp, 22 predicted proteins | sample SI106_10metaG_FD_190153 | JGI IMG/M metagenome (GOLD analysis project Ga0257120, IMG submission 190153) | Marine microbial communities from Saanich Inlet, British Columbia, Canada - SI106_10 | ecosystem: Environmental > Aquatic > Marine > Inlet | place: Canada: British Columbia | collected...
TTAGGGTTTCCTATTTCATTCTGAAACTCCTTAAAGCTAGTTCCGTCATATCTATTTAAACCTGCTCGAGTCCCAATCCAAACAAAGCCCTTCTGATCTTGGATTATAGAAGTTATTTCATTTTGAGACAGCCCATCATCTGAGGTTAAATATTGAATATTAGAAAAATAATTGTTTTGCTGTCCGAAGGCATGAAAAATACAAAAAGTAAAAAAAACAAAATTGATAATTACTTTTTGAAAAAAATGACCAATATAGATATGTTTCATTACAAAAATTGTTCTCAATTCTAAATTTTAAAGATGGGCCCTACAAAAGAAAATTTCTATAGTTGCAAACTTCCGTTTAGCTGCAGACCAAACAATAGTTCTAATAAAATTGGACCGTGATATAATCTGCACTAAAGTAAGGTAATAATTGTAAGTTTTAAAATATTATTTGAATAAATAACTATTCAGACACTTTAATAAAAATTCAAGAAGTGCCAAATGACACAAAAGTTTCTATCAACAAAATATTGTGTAAGTTGGTATTATCAAAAACAACATTAAGTAAAATAAATATTAATAATGTATAAAGCGGTATTTACATCATAAAGACAAGAGACCAACAAAAGATATTATTAAAAATTCTATTGTAAACCTAATTATACTTATGTATTCTAATAATCTTTTAGAAATACATAATTTATTTTTCACGATAATTTTTAGTTGATGTTATCTTCAAACTATCTATCAGAAAATAATTCGTACAATTTTAAAAAAAAAAAAACGTTGAGTAACAATTGTTTCTCACTCAATAAAAAAGATTTTTTTTAAATCAGCTCTTTATTATCTTTGTTTTTCTTGAGATTTATGAAGGAATTAAGAACAAAAGGAATTAGAGCTAAAGAGAAAGGTTCTCGATTTTTCCATCTAAAACTGATGACATCATAAAATAATTTTAAATCATGAAAATTCAACTTTTAAACAAAAAAGAAGACCTTGCTGCAATTCATTTATTACAAAAAGAAATCTATCATCTAGATGCTGAAGATTCCCTTCCATACCATACTTTGGTTACTTTATTCTCATCGGGGTGCTTTATTTATAAGGTTAATGATGGTTCAAAGATTATTGGGTTCTCTATTTTAATTTTAGGGACAGACAAGAACCATCAATTTCTTCATTTATATATGATTGGAGTCCTACAGAGTTACCAAATGAAAAACATTGCTTTCAAATTAATGGAAAAACAAAAAGCAGAAGCAAAAGCCCGGGGAATCGGTCTAATCAAATGGAGTTTTAACCCATACTCTTGCCAATTAGCTAACTTTTACATTAACAAATGTAAGTCGAAAATAGGAAATAGTTACCGAACAGATATGTATTTAAAAGAACCATCAAATTCATTAAATGCAGATAGAATCATTAGTTTTATTGATTTTAATCAGAAGAACCAAAGTACAAAAAACAACGCCATTATCAATTCGGAATTAATCAAACTAAAATCATATATTGCTATTGATACTAATACCATGTGCTCTGAAGATATTTATTTAAATTCTCGATGGAAACTACATATCCCTCCAGAAAAAATAAAATCGAATAAAAAGTGTACAAAAATCTATAGAGATGTTTTTTCTCGATTACTAAAAAACTACATTTTGGTTAAATTTGATGCTAAAGATCGCTTAGGCGTTTATTACTTCTGTAAACTACCCTTGGAATAAAATTCTCAAAAGGGGAATTTTTCACAACTTCAACAATCAATAAAGTACATAAAACCACTGTATTTCGAAATAAATATCTTAAATTTACAATAAATAGAATCTTATTTTGGTCTAATTCAAGGATTATATTCATATATCTTGTAGAAAATAAAAAATAAAAGTTGGAACGTATTACAAACCCATTTGTAGGACTAAGATCTTTTGAAGACAGTGAAAGTCATCTGTTTTTCGGGAGAGATAAACAAATTCATAATGTAATTACCAACCTCGAAAATACTGGGTTTACCGCAATCATTGGTTCTTCGGGAAGTGGAAAATCTTCCTTAATTCGATCTGGATTAATTCATGCCATCAAAAACACATCAAAAAAGGAGCAAGAGAAAATTTGGAGAATAGGAATATTTAAGCCTGGATATGACCCCATCAATAATTTATCAGAATGCTTGTGCAGCGAGGAAATAATCGAGGATACTATCACCTCTCAGCTAGACGATTTTAAAGAGCATACTTTGAATACACTGCGCAGAAACCAAAGCGGAATAAGCGATTTCTTGAATGAATTTAGAAAAAACAGCTCGGACAACATTTTGCTCATTATTGATCAATTTGAGGAGATTTTTCGGATTGTTGATAATGAAAAACTTTATCCCACGGGTAATAGAGATTCTTCCGCCTTTGTCAATTTAATACTACACACATTGCGCGACAATAGGGTACATATAGCACTTTCGATGAGATCGGATTTTCTTGGAGATTGCACACAATTTTTTGGATTACCCGAAGCTTTAAACAAAGGACAATACTTAATTCCTAGAATGACTAGAAATGAAGTCAAAGAGGTTATAATTCGTCCTATTACATTGATTAATGCAAGCATTTCAGAGAAGCTTGTAGAATTGTTATTAGATCAAATTGGCAATAAGCCGGGTCAGTTACCTATTTTACAACATACGTTAATGCGGGTCGTTGATTTTTGGAATAATGAATCGAATCGTGAAGGCCCTATTGACATTGAACATTATAATGCTGTTGGGGGATTGGAAAAGGCATTATCAAACCATGCGGATGAGGCCTACAGTGAACTGGTTGATCCAGAAGATAAGTTAATTGGTGAACTTATCTTTAAATCATTAACAGATGTGAGCACAAATTCAAAAGGTATCAGAAGACCTTGTAAGCTCAGTACATTAGCAGAACAGTTAAATGTTTCAGAAAAAAAAATCATTGAAATAATTGATGTTTTTAGATCTTCAGAAAGATCTTTTTTAACCCCTAAGATATCAAAGCATCTTGATGGAGAAGATTTAATAGATATTTCTCATGAAAGTTTGATGCGCGAATGGGATCGATTAAAATTTTGGTCCAATGAAGAGGCAGAATCAAGTAAAACCTTCTTGAATCTATGCAGTTTAGCAGCATTGTATCAAGAAGGTAAAGGATCCTTATTAACCAATCCTGAACTAGAAGTTTCATTGCTTTGGAAAGAAAGGGTACAACCCACGGAAAAATGGGCAATGCGTTATGACACATCTTTTGTGAGAGCAATGACTTTTTTGACGCAAAGCAAAGAAAATCACGAATTTTTAATTCTACAAAAGGAAATAGCTCAAAAGAATAAAATTCGAAGAACAAAGATATTCTCTATTGTTATTAGTTTCGCATTTATCCTTGCCTTGGGACTAGCCCTGGCATCTTATGTTTGGTACACTGATGCCGTTTCTAATAAAATGTTAGCTGAAACCTCTGCAAAGAAGGCTATTGAGTCAGAAAAAACAGCAACTCAGGAGCGGGATAAAGCATTAATACAAGAGCAAAAAGCGAATGCGTCTGCTGAGATTGCGAGAAAAGCTGAATTAGTTGCACAGCAATCAGACTCGACAGCAAGATTGGCGCGAGACATTGCCGTACGAGAAAAAATTAAAGCCAAAGAATCTGCTATCGCAGAAAAAAGAGCCGCAGATGAAGCAAAAAAAGCACAACAAAAAGCAGTAAGAGCCGAGGGGGTAGCAAACATTCAGCGTGAAAATGCAATTAAGTCCGAAAAAGAATCTAAAAGATTAAAAAACATTGCAGAATCTATTAAGGGTGCTTTTCTAGCTCTGAAAAATTTAGATGCAAAAAACTATAAAAAAGGAACTGAACAAGCATTAAAATCATATGAAAAATTTAGCTTGAATAGTCGAGAGAAAAGGAATTCTGATATTTACTCAGCTTTGAACAGAGCATTTGTTGAAGGAAAAAAAGCAAGCTACTACGAGCATATTTATGGCGTTAAAAAAGTAGCTTTGAGTCCGATATTGAATAGCATTGCCATTATCGATACAAGAGGAGACTTGTCTTTGAAAATAGATGGAATTTGGAGTTCATTTCAACCAAGCAAAGAGCTACAACTTCAAGGTAAATTCACAAGCCTAAGCTACTCCCAAGATGAAAAACATCTTTTGTTAGGTACTAAAACAGGAGCGCTTCATATTTTGAAAACAAAACCTAGCATAACTATAAGAGAAACTCTAAATTTTGAAAATGAAATTGTCTCTCTGTATGCTTCCATCATTAACGGGATCAATTATTTCATGGTTGTTGAAGGTAATAACATGCATCTAATCAAAATAAACAAAGAAGAGGTTCGCATCGAAAGCTCTGTGAAAATTCCAAATCAAAAATCTAACATTAATTATATCACCTCTGATTTCTCAAACATTATTATTTCAAATGGAACAAATACAAGAATTTATTCAGTTGCTCTTACTGCAGAAAAAATAGCTATTTCAGAAGTAAATAGGATTAAAAGTTCTTCTAAAATTTCAACAATTGAAATGTCTTCAGATAGAAAATTTCTAGCACTAGGATTTCATGATGGCCTGGTAAACTTGGTTGAGCTAGATAAACAAATGAATGCGAACTATTCAAAAATAATAAATGTCCATAGATCTAAAGTTTCTGATATTAAGTTCATTATCAACAAGGAAGAATCACTGCTCATCACATCAAGCTATGACAATACGATGAAAATCATAAACATTCGAAACACCACAGATATTGTTTCTCTAAAAGGCCATAAAGGATGGATTCATCAAATAGAATTAAGTGCAGATAATAGACGTATTACCGCTGTTTCTGAAGATAAAACGGTCCGTAATTGGTTCATTTACAATGAAGATATAGTAAAACTCTTAAACAAAAATTAGTACTCTATGAATTTTAATTCCAAAAATAAGTTAGCACTTTTAATTTTTAATGTTTTTTTATGCATGTCTACTTTTTGTCAACAAAATGAGCAATGTAAGATCAACATAAAAGAAGCAGAGGATAATTATCAAATTGGAAAGTTTGAGATTGTTGAAAAATCACTCAGAGCGAAATTAGAAAATTGTGACTTTTTAGATTTTAAAATAAAAAAAGATGCATACCGCCTTTTAGCAATGAACTCAATAGCCATGGATTCGATGGTTCAAGCGGAGGAGGACATAGAAGAACTTTTAAAAATTGATAGTAATTATAGTGTAAGATCAGATGATCCTATTGTCTTTGTTCAATTGATTGAGATGTTAAAAATTGGTCGAGGAGGAAGAATTGTAACTTCCGTTTCTAAAATTGCAGAAAATTTGAATGAAGCACCTGCTGTTATAAAAATTATAACCACGGAAGAAATTAAGGAGAGAGGTTATATGGATATGGAACAAGTATTTCATGATTTACCTGGATTTGATATTTCAAAAACGAGTGGTGTAACCTACTCTAGTATTTATCAAAGAGGTTATAGAACTAGTAATAATAATGACAGGTCTCTATTTTTGATTGATGGAATTGAGGATAATGATTTATGGACGAATGCAATTTATATCTCTAGACAATATCCAATATCTAACATCAAGCAATTTGATGTTATTCATGGCCCTTCCTCAACAATGTATGGGGCAAATGCCTTTGTAGGTGTAACGAATGTAACAACACTATTGCCTGAAGATATCATTCCATCTACATCAGAAAATGTAGGGATTACAGGATTTTATCAAAGTGGTTCATACAATACACAAACAGCAGATTTCACAATAGGGTTCAGAAAGAATAAAATATCAGGTACCGTAACTGGGCGTTTTTTCTCTTCTGATGAATTTGACCGAAGTGGGTTTGATGATTTTGATTATGCCTACACAGCAGGAGATATTTCTGACTATTTAAATTTAAGAATGGCAATTGATGACACGGTTGCTGACAATTCCGAAACTCAAAGATATGTAACCATAGGACCAGATTATGCTCAATATACAACGGAAGGTGCAGAACGCGCTCGAGATTTAGATGTGAGAGGTTTTACCACCGACGGACTTAACAAGAATATCAGGTACTCCAATGAAAGTTTGAATAAGTATCTTTTGGCAAAACTCATGTATGGTAATTTCACTGCGGGCTATCAATACTGGAATAATGATGAAGGTATGGGGTGGTTCAATGATCAGGTATATGCCGGGACCAATAATGGCACCAAGTGGAATCCAACACAAAGTCTATTTTATTTAAAATACGATAAAAACATCTCTAGTAAGTGGAATATCACAAATCTAGCCTTGTATAAAAAACATGAGTTAGGTGACAACACGAGAATTACCTATGCCCCTGTTTCCTATCTAACAAGAGGAAACTGGTCTGCTAGTGACAATGGCACACTAACCTTAGGTAATGGTTACAAAGATTTACTGAGCCAAGCAGTTCCTCAATGGCGCAGACTGAAATTTAATTTAAGTTCATGGCAAGTAAGAGATGAATTAAAAGCAACTTATGTAAATACTAATTTTAATTTGGTTTCTGGATTGGAAGTTCGTTACAGTGAAATTCAAGAAAATTACGTGTTCAATCAAAATGAATTAGACTCAAGGATCATTCACAATACAACAGACATAGGGCTTTATTCTCAAGGAAACTATTCTAAGAACGATCTAAAATTCGTTCTGGGAGCAAGGGTAGATTATAATAAAATTGATGATGACGGAGGATATGGAACTGTTTTCAACCCACGAGTTGCATTAATTTACTCTCCTAAAAAATGGGTTTTCAAAGGAATTTATTCTGAAGCATTTAAAGACGCAACTAATTTTGATAAATTTTCTGTTGTCGCAGGAACTAGAGATGTTCCCAATCCAAATTTACCGCCTGAAAAAGTTAAGAATATGGAAGTTTCAGTATCTTGGGACAATACCCTTTCAAAAAAGAAAGGACTTAAATTTTTCATGGAAGCTTCGGCCTACTACACCAATTATTCAGGCGTAGTTGAAACACTTCCGAATGCCCAAAACCTCCTTCAAAACCAAAATGTAGGTGCTCTTGAAATCATTGGAGGACAACTTCATTCAGTCATCGAATTTAACAAAAATGTAAAATTAGATTTTAATTACACCTATACATCACCATTTTATATTCCAACTAATAGCGAAGAAAGCAACCCGGCCAATATAAGAATTGGAGATATTGCGACTCACAAAGGAAACGCTATTCTTAATTGGAGATTTAACAAGAGAAAAGATTCTGAAGAATATCGCTTTAATTGGAATAGTCGTTTAAATATATCTGGAGAAAGGCTAACTGGTAACCAAACAACTGTATCCTCAAATCCGGTTGATCAAGTAGACTCCTTCTCTATATTAACTTCCTATTTTTCATATTCAAATAAATTTGGATTAACATTTGGAATTGGTGTAAACAATATCCTTGATTCTTTATGGTATGTTCCTGGAGCGAGATCAGCCACAGCACAATACGCTTCAGTTGTACCTCAAGCAGATAGAAATTACTTTTTTAATTTGCGATATGACCTTCAGTAAAAACTATTATCTCAAGTTTTATGAAATGAATTGACTCAATTGTTAACTTAAAATGTGTTAGCAAAGGCATAAAAGAAAAAACACGTTCGTAAAAGTTTTTTATGAATTATTCTGAAACAATAGATAGCGCCGTTATCATAACAAAAAGATTAGTATGACGTTTAAAAACATACTCAACAAGCTAAACATAAAGGAAGATGAATCTAAAAAAACAGGTTTATTACTCACGCAATCAATTTTCATTGGTATATTTCTAGCATTTTACTTCTCATTCGCAAATGCATTATTTTTAAACACTTTTCCTATTTCAAAATTACCATTTGCTTATATTGTATCTGGTATATTAGGTTTTTTTTCCTCCTTTTTGTTCTCTTTAATTCAAAAAAGAGTCAATGCCTCAAAAGTTTTACTATACCTGTTTTTAATCATCGCATTCCTTCTAACGATTTTTAAAGTGAGTTTAGAAATTTTCGGTGATCACAAGTATATTGTTTTTTTCATCTTTATTTGTTTTGCTCCAATAGCCACCCTAACATCACTAGGATTTGGAGCTATTTCAATCAAATTTTTTGATTTAAGACAGGGAAAACGACTGTTTTCAGTAATTTCATCTGGTGAGGTAATTTCTAGTTTTATAGCTTTTATATCGATTCCTTTGTTATTAGGTTTTTTTGCAAATGACCGTGATGATATTAGCTTTCTATTATATTTTGGGATTTTTGGTTTAATTTTAGCTTTTGCCTTTCAACTTTTTATTGGAAAGCAATATAATTTTTTATTTAATGTAAAATCAAACACAACCGACCCTGTAAAATCTAAAATTGGTTTTCGAAAAATTATTGGCAACAAGTACTACTTATCTATCATTGTTTTGTCCGTAGTTTCTGTGCTCTGTTACATGTTTATAGATTATTCATTCGCAGATTTTTCAAGAGAGAAATATACTGATAAAAGAAGTTTAACTGCATTTTTAGGATTGTTCTTTGGAGCTGAAAAACTTACAGAATTTATTTTCAAAACTTTCATCTCCGGGAGATATATTGAAAAATACGGATTAAAGTTTGGCTTAGGAGTACTGCCAGTCGTGCTAGTGTCAATAACTATTTTAATCGTAGCATCTTTTATTTTTAACTTTTCAAAAAGTACAATATTTATTCTAATATCACTCAATATGGGATTATTAGTTGTTCTCAGAAAATCATTTGAAGACCCCTCTTTTAACTTGCTTTTTCAGCCACTCAACTCAGCTACAAAGCAATCTGTGCAAACCCTGGTTAGTGGTAAAGCCAAATTATTTGGTATGATTTTAGCCGGAGGAATACTCTTGGCCATTAGTATGTTTAAAGCAACCACTTTGATTATATCAGTGACCTTGCTTATATTTTTAATGTTTTGGATATTCACCATCACTAAAGTTGGTGAAAACTTCAAATCCCTTATCTCTAATTTACTAAAAGAAAGGAAAGGTAAAACGCATAAAAAAATATCTGAAATACACTATTTACATTCCTTCGAAATGCTTCGAAAAAAAGAAAACCCTCTTATCCACAAACATTTTACTCATAGATTCATACCTGGATTTCAGCAAGTGAAATTATTACAAACCAATAGAGATAATATCGCAAATCTACAGGAACTAATCAACTCTGATCATATAAATGATCATCTAGCGGCATTAGGAAAACTGAATCTTAATTGGGATGAAAATTATGTGAATTTTGTTTGTAAATCAGCATTAAGTGAATCAATGTCTTTACGTAAAAGTGCCATAGCACTTCTCAGTTCAAAAAAAATAGATAAACTTCATATTGAGAGTTATTTGAATTCGATGACGAACCCTAAATGGAGTATCTCGTTGCTCTTTCTTTTGAACATTGGAGATAATTATTTCGAAACTGTAAAAAAAATTGATTTATACTTTCAAAGTGACACAGCCAACCGTATTTCAAAAAGATTAAAAGAAATTTCATTCATTCAAATTTTAGGTGAAAATCACCAAAAAGTGTTTGATGATTTCTTCCTTACAAAAATTAGAGATACAGATTCCGAAATAGAAACACATCTTTTAAAAAACTTGTCTAGAAGAAAAATTGTTTACACGTCATCTCAAAAGACAATGTTTAGATCTAAACTTGAGCTTGAGGTCAATTATTACTGTTGGGTGCTAGCAAGTATTTTAGACCTTCATAATCAAACTAAATTTGACGAAATACAAGTATTGCTTTCAAATGAATTAGAAGTATGTAAAAATAGAATTTATCTCATTTTAGGAGTCCTATACAAGACTAATCAAATCAATGAAATTCAAAGCGCAATAGAGGGAGATGAAAGTCATGAGGTTGTACTGGCCATGGAAATGCTTGAAGAAATCCTTGATGCCGATATAAAAGAGTTTATAATCCCTGTTTATGATCGCATAGAACCAAAAACTAAGTACAATAAATTGAGTTCTCTCTTTCCTCAGATCAAGATGTCTCCAATCAAAAGACTTGAAAATATAATCAACTATAATTTTCAAAGATCAATTACTTTCCTAAGAATAACAGCTATCAAGAAATTAGGTCAGCTCAGCCATGTACCTAACGACACAATATTGGCGAATCTATTTCATCCAAATGAAATTATAAAAAAAGCGGCATATACCTCATTATTTGAGAACCATAATGCAGCGTATTTCAAATACTTTGAACTTGAGAATGATCTAGATTTTAAGAAAAGACTCACATATTTCAATTCAAATCAATATATTTTGTCTATCGATAAAAAAGTTGAATTGTTATTTCAAAATGAATTTTTCCCTCATACCTCAAAAGTACTTTTGTTTAAAATTGCTCATTTATCCGACATGAACCTAACAAATACTTTAGAAGAAACATGTTTAAAAAAGAATGACTTTGTTTTATTTGTAGTATCCGGCCAAATCAAACAAACAAGTAGTTCCAAAAAACCAACAATTACCAAAAAAGGTGGAATATTAGGGCTTAAAAATTCAATTTATAGCGATAAAACAACTCGTTTAGATGCTAGTGAAAATGTTCAATATCTGCGAATTACAGCAACTGACCTCTATCTAATACTCTTAACCGAACCTTTATTGGTGTCATCCTTATTAAATCACTTCCCAACATTAAGAACATTAAAAAGAAAAAAAACATTAAAAACTATTGACAGAAGCTAAGTTGCTGTTTCACCTGAACAAACTGAACCTTAAATAGCTTTAAATTTTCACATTAAATCCCATTATAAAAGTATTGTAAATGTTAAACGAATGTATACTTATTCTGAACTCATAAGCGTCATATGACACAATGCTTCTAAACAATTAATTCACTTCAAAAGATTTCCCATCTTTTACAAGTTCTCTTCTTATCCCAGCTAAAATTTGTTTTTTTGAAATAGGGTTGTTGTGTTTTTTCGCAATTAACCAAGCATATTGAATTACATTTTTAATCACACCTCCGCTGATTTCATAAGATTGTGCAACCTCCGTAATGAAAGACCCCGGAAGTTCAGAAATATTTTTCAGCGCGTTGAGCCAAAGAATTTCTCTTTCATTGCTACTCGGCACCGGAAAATTAATAACAGACTGAATTCTTCTTGAAAAAGCCAAATCAATATTAGGCTTCAAATTCGTAGCTAAAATAATGAGACCCTTGTAATTTTCGATTCGCTGAAGCAAATATGCTGTCTGTTGATTCGCATATTTATCTTTTGAATCTTGAACACCTGTTCTTTTGGAAAACAGCGATTCTGCCTCATCAAAAAATAGGATCCAATTCTTATTTTCTGCTACATCAAATATTTTTGCTAAATTCTTTTCCGTTTCACCAATATACTTAGAAACTACCTGCGAGAGGTCTACCTTATAAACCGACTTATTATTCTTTTTACCTATTAGAGAAGCTGTGAGTGTTTTTCCTGTTCCGGGAGGTCCATAAAAAAGACACTTATACCCTTTATTAATTTTTTTACTCAGCAGTTCGCTTTGCTCAATTTCAGATTTATTTTCTATCCATGTATTAATTAAAGCAACTTCATCTAAGGTGTTCTTATTTAAGATTAGTTCATCCCAAGTGAGTGGGGATGAAATTAAAGCTGCAGGAAAATTACTACTATACCTCGGTTTATAAAGAGTTCCAATTGTAAATAATTGAAAATATTCATCATTTAAATGAATCGTATTCGAAAGAAATGAATTGGTTGATTTTTCATTCGACAGTTCTAAAACTCCCTCTCTCATAAAAATATGGTCATTATCAAAATAACGTTGAAGTAAGAATCGGGACTCAAAACTATGACCATAAAAAATAAAAGCAATCGTTTCCAAGGTAGGTATAAATATTGAATTTGATTGATCTACTTTCCCTCCAAACTCCGTGAAGCGTTTATCAAAAGCTTTATTTTTTATTAGGAATTTATCAAAAATTTGTGGTTTGAAATGCAAAACAAGGCAGGCAGCTATAAAAAATCTTTCTATTTCAATTAGCTTATTATTTTTTATGAAAAATGCATATTTACTATTATCATCAGCTAAATCTGGTGCATTTGGAGTTTCAAAGTTTTTACTTGGATCAAAATAACTTTGTAATCTATTTTCTACGAACTGATTTAACCAATCTATTTCTTTCGAAACTGTGTTTGCATTTTTACTCGTCTCATTCATTGTATCAAAATATTTAATTTTCCCATTCTACAAATAACCTAAAACTCATAAAACTATTTTGTATCATTGATATGTTCCAAGGAATGGTTCTCAAAAGCATATCAAATGGTTTTTTCTCCACAATCAGTTTGTAATTATCATCCACTTTTTGAATGATCCCCTCTCGTTTCAAAAAGGTTTCTTTAAATGTAGGAATACTTGTTTTACTCAACTGCTCCCAATTTCCTGTTACCGCATTTAACAGTGTTTTGGTAATACTTTTTTCTGTATCGCTAAATTCGATTTGTACATCCACAAAAAAGTCTGGTGAGACACCACATAACAGTTTATTTAAAACCAAATTCGTTTCTTCCGTTTCGTCTACTTCAAAAATCACATATTGCGTTAGCAATATAGCTTTTTGTATACTATAGTCATCAATAAAAGCATTTTCATCCAAAAGATTTAATTTATTAAAAAGTGTAGATAAAAACGGCCAAACTAAAATTAAACCTGCATTATTAATATAGATGGATTTTTCTGATTCATAAACTACCTCATTTTTTACAGGAACAATAGACTGTTCACTTTTTGCTGTAACTTTGGAAATAGTAGATTGCATAAAAATAGATTTTACCAAAAGAGCTTGTGCTGAATTAAGGCTCTCCAGTCCTTTTTCTAGCTGTTCAGTAAACACATCTGCCTCGATATCTTTATGAAGTAGTAATTCTTCAAAAAGGGAATATACTATTCGATGAGGGTTATTGACAATGATACGCTGTTTAGACCATGTGTTAAGAACTTTGCTAGTAAGTTTTTGAGGAGTGGTTATATTCAAATACGTTTGAATTGTGTGATAACCGAATACCTTTAAAACTTCATTAAATGTATTTATGGATGCCATTTGTTTTGGATGAGTAAACGCAAGTATTTTTGTGAGTTCCTTCTCTGGAAAAAGCTTAAATAAAACCGCAAGTTTACTAGGATGTTTAGACCAACTATAGAGTTGTTTTTTTAAAATCAGCTTTGACTTAAATTTCAAAAAATTCAAGTACAAGGTTGCCTCATCATGAATTTCAAAAACTCTATTAAATGATTTGAATTCAATAAAGTAACGCAATTGATTTAGGAAGGCATGAAATACTTGTTCTTCATTTTTCTCCAATATGGCTTTTTCTGTATTGCTAACTGAAGCATAAAAGGCTGCTTCTGAAAGCACATAACTCATAATATAACCGTTCTTTTTTAGCATAAGTGAATTCAATACCGTATTCTTATCAAGAGGAAAATCAACGGCAACTATACTAGACGATTTCTTTGAAAAAGCCTCAAAATTCAAATATGTAATTAGAGAAATGTTCGTTTTGAAATCGTTTGAATTTGTAATAAGCTTGTATATAATTTTTAGAATTGTTTGATACATTTTAGGAGTCAAGGATTTAAAATGACTCAAAACTAGCTTTAAAATATTTTTTTGAACACTCCTTGGGGAAATAATATTATTCAATAACAAATCCAACAGTTCAGCTCCCTTTGTATTAAATTGAGTAATATTCCATTGCAAAGCCAAATTAAAAATAATCTTAAAATTTACATCTATTTCTTCCAATTCTTCAAGAATCACCTCCATAAAAAGATCCTTTGATGTAATCTCGATAAAGTTTTTACTTCGCATGGAAGTTCCTGAAAACTCCATGATTAATAGTTTCAATTGCTCTTTATTTACAAAGGCCTTTAACAATTGTATGTGAATATCTCTTTTATGTTTTATAGGTCTCGGAAGTTTACCTCGCTGTATATAATATCGAGCCAATTCAAGTTTGTCTGTATTCGAAATTAGTTTCGTTGGACCTACTAATAACTTAAGAGAGGGATAAAACGTTTTTAAAGCTACGATAAATTTAAGGTGTTTCGGTATCTTCTTTTTTAAAGATGTATAAATTTCATCAAAAACATATAAAATACTGGGCTTATCCCATAAATTATCTGTAATAATCTGTTCAAAGATTAAACGAATATGCGCGTCTGAAGAATCCTTTAATTTCGTAATATTTTGATAAAAATTTGTTATTGAAAAGGTGCTATTATTTGAGGTTTCTAACAATTTAAATACTTCAATCTGAACATCAAAAGCTACATTTTTAAATTCCGATTTGAAAAAAGAAGCTGTTTTCTTGTCTTGCAAAAGTTCTCTTATATACGGAGCGTCCATTTTTTTTATTCTGGCTGCGATAAACTTCATCTTTTCCGCTATAGAGAAATCCTGATCTTTGTCAGAGTTATATTTCTGATCATTGAGAATAGAGAAATAAATGGTGTTTTTTTGAAACTCAACCTCCTTGACATTGTTTTGTATGAATTCAAAATTATTTCGATCAAAAAAAGAAACGATTCCTTCTTTAATTTGTTTTCTAACCTTTGTATTCGGGACAATATGAGTTGAAATGCTAGAGGTCTGTTTAAAATTTATTTTTCTGTTCACAGAAAGGTTTTCAATAAAATTAAAAGTAAATTCTGCTCCATTAAAACGCGAGTTTAGCTTGAAGTGTGCAAAACCCTTCAAGACAAATAATCGTAAAAATATTTTGTATTCAAGACGATTGAGTGTTGTAAAAAATGATGTTTCATGCAGTTTTATAAGTTCTATCTCTAGTATTCCTATTTGAGATAGTTCATTTTTAAACAAAGTCCTTAAACGAGATTTAATAGGATCAATAAAACTTGCTCGAGCAAATTCTAATAGTAATTCAAAATCCTCTAAATATAGAATTAGGAAATCTGTAAGACTTGCGTCAGACAAAAGAATATCATCAATGCTTTTAAAGGTCTTGATATTAAATAATTGAGAAGGATTGTCTTTAGTTAATTCATTTTTTAAGCTTAAGAAGTATTCAAAATCTCTTTCATTCAAGGAATGAATAGGTTTATAATTTTGAAGTTCATAATGGTATCGCCTTTGAATAGCAGCGTCATCATCAACATCTTGCTGTCTATTTTTTGCATGTATTCTCTCGCTCTCATCATTCAATAAATCAGCTTTCGGTACCAACAATAATGAATCGACCTCAAAAGTCAATTTCGATTTAATTTGATGATAAACAACAATATCAATTCTATTAATTTCATTTAATAGTCTTTGATAAAACTGTTCATTAGACATGTTTTTTTCTGTAGAAAAGAAGAGCGCAGTTTGCTTCAATCGGATCTCAAATTCACTTCTTTTTTGGTAGGGTATTGCAGTCAGAATATTCGTTAAAATGATATGATATTTATGCGCTTCATTGAACACTAAACTTTGCATCAATTCTTTGTAATTTTGCTCCTTGAGTTTGAGTACAACCATTGGAGAACTCATGATATATTTTGCTAGTATCGTTCGCTTTATATTTCTATCAGATATTTCCTGAACCAAGTTTACGATCTCATTGACACCCTCGCTGGAGGACTTTTTTAAATTACTATAACTAAATAAATCATCGTTTATTTGATGCAGTAGTTGAACATCTTTTGCATTATAAACCGACTTACTTCCTATCCTTTTTAAGAGCAAGAAGGACAACTTCTTCATATCTGAGTTTGCGATATCAGCAATGTTCTCTATGATGGTATGGTAATTGAATTGGTTCTTTTTAAATGCATATTTTTTGAGCTCAATCATTAAAATTTGCAAGAGGAGAGTCTTATTCAATTTTAATACTGTAGTCGCATCGATAATCGCATTGAGTTCTTCGAATAAATAGTATAAATTCTCTTTAAAGAGAGTGTCTTGATTTTTGAATTCTTGAAGATCAAAATAATCCAATTCAGATTTGTATAATAATGACGTTACTTCAGGAGTAGTTTGCACTGCTATACTTCCCTCTAAGGATCGTATGAAACCTTGTTCTTTCTCATTAAGATTTGAATAAACCTCGGGTTTCAGCATGTACAATATATATTCCAAAATCGCTGGATCTCCTTTTTCTAGTAGTGCAGGAATCGAATAAAACTTCACTAAAACACCTAGAACTAATCGATAGATTTCAAAACGGTTCGTCTGTGCATACGTTTCTAAAACATGTAATAAACTTTTTCTATTTGCACCATTATAACTCCTTAATGAACTGAAAACAAATGTCTTTGTATCAGATTTTGTCCATGAGTTGAATACTACAGATTTATTTAAAAAAATAATTTGTTCCGCCAATAGCTCATAATATTTCTTTTGTGTGACTGATAATAATGAGACATCGAAAAAGGCATTTTGTGCACCAAAACCTATCTTTAATTTGTTTTTGACTGTTTCGCTATTCATTATCTTTTGAATGAATTGCTGTCCCTTTTTGTCAAAACTAGCGTATAACTGGAGGTTCAGGATGAAACGTACATACTCTAAAATCTCATTACCGCCTTTTTCAAGCAAGAGCAGAGTCGGATAAAATTTCATTAAAACAGCAACCACCAATTGATGGATTTCAAAACGATTTGTATCTGCATAAACTTCTAAAACATATAATAAACCTTTCCTTTGTGAATCATTTTCACTCATTAATAGGTCATACACAAATACATTAGTTCGCGATTTTGTCCATGAATTAAACACCACAAATTGATTAAGAAAATTAATCTGAGTAATCAGTAGCTTATAATATTTTTTTTGTGTCAATGATAATAATGAGAGATCGAAAAAGGCATTTTGTGCACCCAACTCCATCTCTAGTTTGTTTTTGACTGTTTCATTGTTCTTTATAGTTTCAATGAACTGCTGCTCCGTATTGTTATAATTAAAATCTAATTGCGACTTCAGAATAAGACGTACATATTCAAAAATTTCAGCACCCCCTTTTTCAAGCAAAATAGTAGTCGAATAAAACTTAATTAAAACACTAATAACCAATTTTTTAAGATCAAAACGATTGGTCTCTGCATAGATTTGTAAAACATCTAATAAGTTGCGCTGACTCCCTGCACTTTGCTCAATCACTAGATTAGAAATAAAAGCTTCGGTAAATGATTGCGTCCACGAATTTAAAACGACGAACTCATTTAAAAAAGTAATTTGAGTTAATAGTAACTGATAATAATGCTTTTGAGTTCTGGATGTTAATATTTCATCTAACTTGAAATTGTGTTTAATATTTAAGAGATCATATGTATTCTTAAGAGTCTTATTTTTAATCATCTTTTGAATAAATACCTTTTCAGTTTTTGAAAATATTTCAAATGACTTCGCTTGAATCACAAGAAGAACATACTCCAAAACAATAATGTTTTGATTTTCAATGAATACATCCGTTGAATAAAACTTCATTAACAATGAAATTATCAATTTATGAACATTCAAATTAGTGGCCTTCGCATAAGACTTGATAACATATACTAATGGGTTTTGATTTCGGAGCTCAAGCCTAATTAAGGCCTCAAAAACAAATTTCTTTGTATAGGACTTTGTCCAAGAGCCTGTTCCGACAGATTGATTGAGAAAACCAATTTGATCAATTAATACATTATAATGGTCTCTCTGTGAACTTGATAATAAATTGGCATAGGAAAAGTTCGCATCCTTTTCAAACCGCTTGATGAATAGGTTTTCCAAATTCCTTGCCCCCCCTTTTATTTCATTCGCATAAATCAGCTCAATAACCTCTTGAAAATCGGTTTGATATTCTTGACTCACAGAGAAAAAATAAAACTCAACAAACAAAAAAGTATCAGACAAGTTATAACTCTTTGACATCAAATAAATTAATCTTTTGTAGAAATCTTTTTTAGTGCTTGAAGATGACGTTTTTAGATTCATGATTACTTGGAGAAAAGAAAAAACGGAAGGACTATGTAATTCACCTTTCAATTCCATAAACTTCAAAAAACTATAGGAGTGCCGCAGGAAAACACTATGGGATACTTCAAAAATAATTTTGAGATACTCATGCAGGTTGCCCAAACTCACAAGTTTAGAAACTCGATACAGCTTTATAGGTTCATAATCAACATTTAACTGTAAAAATAGCACATGCAAAGACTTTTTATCGACATTTAACAAATGTGTAAATTCGGAAATTAAGTAGGGCAACCCAAAATTTTTGACTTCATTGATGATACCATGTTCAATAAACATTCTAATTTGCGCCAAACTAGACAAGCTACTTTTAAAAGATAACTGATTCGAAAAGAACTTGTTTTCATCAAATTTTAAATGTTCTGAAAACGATTTTAATCCTCTTGGTTTTAACGTTAAAACTTCCTGAACTGTATTCCATTCTATTGTAAAATCTTCAATCACTTTTTTGAGTACCAAAGAAAACCCTACATCTAATTTATTGCGATAACTTATCAGAGAAGTGAACAATTCGTAATGGATTCGAGCGCTATCTTTTGACTTAATCTTCCCTACAATAGCCTCTAGAAGTTTTTCTAAAAACAAGATACCATTTGAAAAAAAAAGGTAATTCTTTTGAAGATATTCTTTAAAAAAATTCGCCTTATTTTTCGAATTTAGGGTATTAAAAAAACGTTGAAAATAAAACTTATTTTTTGTTACGCTATCGTAAATCGATTTCTTGGAATCTTCCTCATAATAATTACTCGAGAGAAATTGGTTAAATTTTATTTTATTATTTGCCCACCAAGGCAGAGAACCATGTCTTAAAAAATGTAGAATTAATCCCTCAACTGTTCTAAATTTAATTGCATGTAATTCGCTGTAGCTCTCAATTCCTTTCTTCAGCTTATCAATGATAGCTTCCGTAATTTCAAGTTTATTCTGAAGTACTATTTCTCCGAGATCAACCACAATTTTATGAATAACGACATCTTCTTTTCCATCAACAAAAGAATGCGATATATCATCTAAACGGGGTACTAAGAAATCATTGGTTAGTTTCGTTAGTTCCAAGGCGACTTTATCAAAGTCATTATTTTCTTCAATATCTATATCAAACTTTAATTCCTTTATTGTAAAATCATTTAGAGACATAAGGGTGATAGCTCGAAATTAGTTGAATTAGCTGAAGTGATTGTTTTTCAAGCTCTTCAAGGTTTCCTTTTTGCTTATAATTTAACCATTTAAAATAAACACTTTCAAAAACCTCAAGAGATTGAAAATTTAAATAATAGATCGTATAGCTAAGATGAGCCGGAATAAATTCATCAATACTTTCAAAAATTAAATTTTTAAAAGCGTTATTTTGAAAACGAACGGGCCAATCAGGGAAAATAAAATTAATGTGATTTGAATAGTTAAAGTCATTTGGAAACTTATTCGATTCGTTCTTAGTTGTAACTATATCTGAAAAAGAACTAACATCGTAATTCGAATCTCTTTTAGCAAAAAAATAAGCGATAATACGGTTTTTTTCTTGTTCTGCACTTTTAATAGATTCGAAATGTTGTTCTGACTTTAAGATAGGTTGATTAAAAAGATCATACACTACAATAAGATACTTTTTAGTTTTGCCATTCTTTTCAATCGAAAAGTTTTTTTCTTTGAGTACGCTAATCCATATATCGTCTCTTAAATCTCTGAGTAGTGTATATTCAACATTGTAGTAACTTTTTAAAAGAACTTGCTCGTCGTCATTAAAAATAATCAGTTGATAATTTGTTTCGATTTTGGGTCTCAATAAGATATTCTCTATTAAAAAAAAGGATTCACAATCTTTATTGAATTTTTTGAACTTATTCATGACCTTTTCCAATGCTTCCTCACATTTAAGCGCTGTAGTTGAAGAATAAATGTTTACTGGAGCAATTTGTTTAGGACTATTAAACAACAAACAGTAGTTCGATGTAGACTTTACTATTTGATAGCTTTTACTTTTATGGGCATATAAAAAAAGAGATTTCAACGTCTCATAATCCTCGCAATAAAAACTAGCCTGGTCAAGTTTAGTCTGAGTGCTAGAAGTCGCGAAAACCGAAATTTCAGGACCATTTTCAATTTGTAACAATTCAGACTTCCACTCTTTATCTATTTTATTAATTTCAGAAGTTTCCAACAATGGATCCAAACATGATTTAATAGCATGATTTTCAATGTTTAAAATTAGATTTAAGCGGTGTTTCAATCCTGAAATATTGTCTTCTGATGTATGCTTTTTTTTGTAATTAAACCCTTTGACTCTATTTCTTCCTAATTGAACAATTGATTTGGCATACTTCAACTTTGATTTGAGTGACTGCAAATTTACCTCATGTTCAGATAAATCATCAAAAGTATTGGTGTTTAATTTTGAAAGTAATGAACTATCATAGGTCTCACCAAATCGAGCTACCAAATGATCTACTATTTGATTCTTTCTCTCGATAAGTCTACTTTCAGATTCTGAAATAGTATTCATAAACTCTAAAAAACCACCTTTTTCATTGTCAATGAGTCTCTCTATTTGTCCAATCTCTTCAGGAATTTGATTGAACATTGTTCTCAGAGGACTTGTATCTAAATCAATTGAAAATAAATTTCTAATATTCACAAGCTGACTCAAGTAGTTCGCCATTATTTGTTCAATCAATAACAAGTATGCCTTTAACTGATTTACTTGACTCTTTCGTTCTGGGGTAGCGGTACTTGGAAGCTCAAATTCTTTTAATCCGTAGATAGATGGAAGCTCATTTTGAATCGAATAATAATGTTCAATACTTTTTTGTTGAAAACGACCTGATTTGATAATTTTTTTTGATTTGTACCCCTTAAAATAAGACTTTTTATCATTCAGAGCTATGGAATCGTATAATTGAGTCAAAATGGTTGAATCTATGACATAGAGCGTTTCATTTCTCTGGAATTTCAGTCTATCTGTGTTTGAATTATAATAATCCTTTTCTAAAGAAGGGTAAGAATCATAATCAAATGGAATAATATCATTATACATCTTTATTCCATTCTTATAAATGATCAAATTATCAACTCTAAGAACTCCTTCAATACTTAAAATAATTTCCTTTATTTCGTACTGATAAATTTCATTGGTCTTCCGCTTTAATTCATCTTCCTTGATGAATTTATTTTTTTGAGGAGGACCAGAAAAGATATTTTCATAATTTCCCTCTTCAAGCAGTTCATCATATTCATAAAACTTTAAATCTTTATTTAATTTTAAATCAATTTGGTGATACATTTCAGCTAGAATACTTTCTCCTAAGACAAATGAGTTAATGGTAATATCTCCAGAAATCGATATAATATCTTTTTTAAGTACGATGATCGAGTTAAAATCAGTTCCTAAAGATCTATTTTGCATTAGGATATTTTCTATATTGAAAACAGTTGATTCTGTTTGTTCAGTACTTAAACCATCTTTGAGCTGAATCAAAACATCGAATGTTCCTAAAATACCAAGAACATTATCTTTAATAGGGTTTACCCAAGCATTTTTTACATTATCTTCTTCATCAATAATTACTTTTCTGTAATCCAAAGAAGTTAAGGGAGAAGAGGGAAATATTTTTTCTGGAGGAATTAATAAATTATGATTTTCCAAATCAAATTTATCGGTATATGCCAACAAAATGTCTTCAATAGGAAAATTTGCTTTGTACCCTAAATCTGTTAAAGCATAACATATTTGTTCTAAAAAAGTAATTCCTGGATCATGGTAATTATAATCTGACCATTGATTCCCAGAGAATCGCTGAACAAACTCTATACCTTGTTTCAGGAGCTCATCATAATCTAAACTTAAGGAGCTATAATCTTCTTTATTTATAAATTTTGGTTTTATCATGCGAAAAGCTAATCCTCTAAAAGATTTATAATGTTATACTTTATTGTATAGTTTTCTTTAGATTCAGCATCAATTCCATAATTGGTTCTGGTTCTCACCTGCAATCCGTAGCTATTAAGATCTCCTACCCATCTAAAAGAAATTCGTCTAAAATAAGACTCATAGTAGGCATTTGTGGTTCTGATCTTGTTTCTAGACCTTCTTCCTCCAAAAGCTGATAGCGCTAATGCGTGAGATACTGCATAAAATCCCTTCCCTATTTTACCTTCAGCCTTGGCTGTAACTTCCAACATGGAAATGCCATCTAGATTTGAGAGTATATAATGCCAATTGCCATCTGCCGGAACACGCCCCTTTTTGTACAAACCAACCTGAGTTTTAACTCCTATGCTGCCATTTACCTCTAAATTATAATTAGGACTGTTGGTATTAATACCCACCTGCCCTTTTCGATTGAATTTAATTATGGAAGAATCATCACTGTTATTTATAGACAATCCCTCTGCATTGTTACTGTTAAGATTTATTGAATAATCAGAGACTTTCTGAGTAATTCTATTGAAAAATGAAATGAGTTTTGACCTTTCTTTTAGTGGACTTAATTTTAAACCATGATCAGGTGTTTTGGAAATACCATCATCAACTGAATTTAAAGATGAATCAATCAGGTCAATAAAATGTTTTTCTTTGGCAAAACCGCCCTTTTTGAAATAATTTTTTAATGTCTGCCTGTTTATTAGTGCCATCGTTTATAATTTAAGTTTAAAGTTAAATTTTGAATCCGCCGAATTATTATTCTTGCTAGGGGTAATAATCGTCTGAGTGCGCTCGTTTACTTCCGAACTTATAAGAAAAGATTCTTCTATGCCTAATTCATTAAAATTGATCGGTTCTGGAGCAGCGTACTCACTATTCTCTAAAATCTCAATTTTATGATTGTGTTTTGGAACCAAGATAGACCATTTAACCCCCGGCTCAATATAGTCATTATTCGTGTTTTGTTGAGCAGAATCATATGCAAACTGAGCCCCATTTTCTAATGTTTTAATATGAATGATAGAAATACCTGTAATAAAATAAACATAGGGTCTACTATTGAGAAAATTAATAATGTCTAGTTTCTTAATTTTAGCGCCTATCTTATTTTTTTCTGAAGGTGTGTACAACCATGAGCAAATAAAATTGAACAGATCAGCATGTAGTTTATGAATCCCTTTCCCGTTTGAAATATTCTTAAATAGCACTTTGCATTTGATCCACAAATCTTCAAAAACTGGATTGATAATTTCAATTTTTGAAAAAGGTGAGGTATAATTTTTCAAATACTCCTTTATTTCATTTTTTTCAGCTGAACTCAATTTAATATTATCTATGTTTTGATGCCCTTCAATTTTTTTAATACACAATAGTTGAATATTCAACTGATTATTTTTACCATTTACAGAGTAGCACTTTACATGAGATAACCAATTAAATTTTGAGAGTATAAATTTTTCAAAATCCCATTTTGTCACCGGTCTATTTTTATGTCTGAGCAGTTCACTTGATCGCATGTAAAAATCCATATTAGATTCTCTATTCTTTCCCTGAATAGAACCCAAATGCTGCTCTACATTAATAATTCCATCAATAGGATCTAAAAAACCTTCAATTGAATTCGGTGGTATAAATCTTCGGTCACTTTGGTTTGAATCTGTTATAATTTCTGATGCTGAGACAGAATTTGTTCTAATGGAACGAATCAAACTAAACTGATTTGTTTTATTTTTAGAACAAGCCTTTATATAAATTTTACTCTCATTAAATTCATCTTTTACCGCTAAAATATCCGGGGGAGCTTTCAAGCTTAAAACTCCAGTTTTCATCAAGTTCATGGTTTGATCGTAGAGAAAATCACCCGCATTGAAGAGCGTCCATCCATCCGCACTCGAATAATACCAATCTAGCTTTCGACTAAATTCATAATTTTGATTTTCACTTTTTACAATTTCAAACAATAAATTTAACTGAAACGTAGTTTTCGAAGTATCAAAACCTAAAATCAATTCACCTTCGTAACTATAATTATCGACGATGGTATTTTTAGTGACGGAATTTTTTGAAAACGTCTTTTCAATGCCAAATGGGGATATCAAATAAAAAGAATTTTCCTGATCAAAATCATTTTCTGAAAACAAAGACTGATTGAATATTAATGAACTCTTTGCTTCATAATTCATGGTCAAACCTGATATCGATGGAGCGTAGGGTTCATTGGGAAATTTCAGCATAGCAATGTTCTCCTTTTGGAGTTTACCTTTGAGAGTTTTTTCTGTTACTTGATTAAAAACTTTATCATACAAATTAGCTCCAAAAGCAAAATTAGGAGCCACAAGCTCTATTTTTAAGTAGCCAGTTTCTATATCATTTGAAAATTCTTCAAAATTTGATGATTTCAATTTGTAATTAGGTTTGATCGCTAATGAGTCAACATCGACCTGATTAAAATTTTTATCATGCCTTAAAGCACCTTCCTCTGTTTGATCAAATAAATCATAAACAAGTTCTGATTTCGATGAGGTTGAATATTCAAAATTTGATAGCGCAGAAATCTTAACTTTAAAAGTATCGTTTTGTATACCTAAATTATATTCTTTATAATACGATGCCAAGGTTTGATCCAAACTATTCAAATTTTTATAATCCCAACCAATGGATAGTTGATGGATTTTTTTATTGAATAATTCCTCCGTACCTAAAACTAAATTCGATCCTTTTTTAGGGGCAACTCCAAATATTTCAAATTCCGATTGAACATCAACTTCTTCGCTATTTACATAGCAATTCATTTTTTTTAAGTTCTCAACTTTTACATTCAAATCTATCTGATGAACCTCCATACTATTCAAAAATGAGTAAGGATTGTAAAAGCTATCCTGATTTAATATAAACTTTAAGACTGGAAATTCTGATGTAATTTGTAGTTGATGACTTTGAGAATCATAAGATATGATATCAGGATACGTTTTGTCTAGGGTAAAAGAAATTCTAATTATACCTGTAGACCAATCTGTTGGGCTGATCACTTTATAGTTTGAAATGTGCGTCCATGCTTCCTCAGCAGTATATTCTATTTGAAAAGCATTCGAAAAAATTTCATCAAAGACTACCTCCTCGCTCGTGTCTTTATTTTGAGCAATATCAATAATTAAATCGGATAAATATTTGATAGAATCAATAGTGAATTTAAAATCAATATCAATAGTTCGATCACTTTTTGATAATTGCAACACAGGAGATGACAACATAAAACCAATTGTTGCCCTGTCCATATTCATCTCTTCACTACTCAAGAAAATTTGTTCCTCTCCAAGTGAAGAAAAAGCAGTCTTATCTGAATTAAAAAAGTTGACTTCATCTTGATCAGAAGCATGAACTTTGGAGTACAATCCTGAAATTAAATTAAACCTTGATTGATGATCAAATAATTTATTTTCACTTAAAAAAAATGTACTAATATGAGTTAGCGGTATATTATTTAGTTCAATATTTTCATCGATATGAAACAAAACATCAGCACCATTTTCCATTTGACCAACCTTTAAAACTGTATTGGGTTGCACATTGATAAAATCAATATTTTCATCAATTTCGAAAGATGCAAAGATTTTAGTTGGAGAAGCATCGAGATGACTCAATTTTAAAACCTCCTTAAAATAAAGATCCAGATGCTTTTGAGTAAATGTATTTAAATCAATTAGTGAATGTTTAAAAAGCTCTAAAAACGAAAATATCAATCCTATATGCGCCTTGTGGTTATCATTTTGATTGAGTGATTTGGAAAATAAACTTTTGCTTTTTGAAACAAGATTATAGACAATTTCGTAAGCCGGATTGAATATTAGTGTTAATTTTTTGAAAGCAAAATTTAAGTCATTCTCATCAAAAAGGGTTTCATCTGAGTTATCGGAAGTAGCAGAAAAATTTAGCTTCCAGATAGAATTAAAAACTTCAAATTTCGCTAAAACTGCTTGGTCTACTATTTGTTTCTTTATGAAGTCTCCGGTAATATCAATAAAATCCTTAGCAAGTAAAGATAGTTTTTCTTGAATTGCCGTTTCTAACTCAGTTTCTATTAAGGAACTTTGTTGTGTTAAGTTATTCTTTAATGCATCTAAATACCATTCATTAATTTGACTGAAGAGGTCTAACGTTGAATTAAAAAATTCATAAAAAACAAGTTTTTTCCCTTCAATAGAAAAAGCCTCGTCATATTTTTTAATAAGATGTACTCTTAGAGCACTGAAATTTAAAATATTGAATTTAGAGATTTCAGCAATTAAAAAAGTTTCATCAGATTTTAATAAATCAAACCAAGTGCCATCAATTTTGTTCTTTTTATTGTAATAAGAGACTTTCTTCGAGTACTCTTTGACAAAAAGAATAAAATCCAAAATCTCTCTATCATCGATTTGAAAGTTTTGGGGATTTAGTATATGTTGATAGTTTCTATTCACTTTCATTATTTTATTGAGGTCCCTTCATTCAAATAAAAAGGAAAAACTATATTATCTCTTACATTGGTAGAGTGAATTTCATAAAGTACATCTATATGAATCAATCCACTAATAGCATCAGACTTCGAAGCATTTACTCGATGCACAATGACTCTAGGTTCATAAATCCGAATACTTTGTTTTAATTCAAAAGCAAGCTCTTCAATAACATCTTGATCTGATTTTTCAAACATGTAATCATGAACAATGCATCCGTAATTCGAACGCATAATTCGTTCGCCAAGTTTGGTATTGAAGAAAATGATCAAACTTTGTCTTATATCTTCTTCCTTCGAAACCATTTCTACATCTGACCTTTCTTTGTTAAATGTAGGCGGAAAGCCCCAACCTCTTCCTAAAAATGATTTTTCTTGTTCCATACGTCTTTAATTAATTCCAACAGTAGCACCTTTAATTGTTACCTTTCCTGAAGCAACCAAATCTGCTTTACTTCCTCCTTTTGCAACAAGGCTTGTTTTTCCGGCAATGTCGACTTTACTTCCGGCAATCTTAACTCCAGTTCCGGACTTTCCATTAAGAGTGATCCCTTTCGATCCTGATATCGTTACTGCAGCGGAAGATGTAATTTTGATATCTTTCTTACTGTTAAGCTCAATACCTTTGTCGGACATTTTAACAACATTTTTATTTTGATCCGTTAGTGTAATCCCTTTTCCTTTTTCACTAATAACAATACTATTCTTCTTGGGAGTACTTATTGTTATTTTCTTTTCCTTATCATCAAACTCTAGCGTTAACTTACTTTTCGATACAAAAGCCTTTAGCGCATTTTCTTTTTTTAATTTCGTATACGGTTTCTTTGTTTTGGTATATACCCCACCTAAAATAACAGGATGTCTCGGGTCACTTGCAATAAATGAGACGATTACTTGAGAACCGATTTCTGGTATAAAAAAAGAACCTACTCCAGATCCGGTGTAGAAATGAGAAAGTTTCGCCCAAATACCATTTCCAGTACTTTTTAAAGCAGGAATCAAGACCTGAATTCGGCCTTGATTTAAAGGATCTGCATCGATTTTTTTTACCTCTCCAATATGCACACCATCAATCGGCTTTATGATATTAGATTTATCCAAATCATTGGTTGAAAAATGAAGCTTTTTCAAACCAAATTCAATTTTCGTTGTAAAAAAGCCACTTTCAACTTGATGCGAAACACCGGTAATGTATATGTTTCCATCAAAATGTTTTCCAAAACCATAAAGAGCAACCACAGATCCTATATCGAGATTTGTAACGCCTTTAAATTTAGCTCTTCCCACAATCCTACTCAGTCGAGAGTCTTGTAACAGCGCATTAGAGAGCGCTTTAAGCTCTGATACTTCTGTGACTTGAGGTATGTTAATGTCTATTTTAGTTGGACTTGTGCTTTTACTCAAAACCTTTCCTGTCATTGATTTATTCGCCACGAGTGTGGGTTCAACAGCTTTACTTTTATTTTTTTTATTTGTAAAAGGATTCCAAGAATCAAGAGAAAGCGCACTGAGTTGCGTGCTAGCGTCTATTTGAGCATCAAAGGTAATCGTAGCTTCACCATTGGTAATTGTTTGATCTGGCTTTGAGACTTGTTTAAAAGGCTTTGACACTTTCATTTCATTGTCTGAATTCAAAACTACTAATCCATTCAATTTGGCTCTACTTAAAATAAAATCCCAATCATTAGAGTTGTATTTTGGCAAAAAAGGATGTGTAACTGTTGTGGCCGTAACTACAGATTTTAGCCCCGCCACTTTCTTCATTAAAGTAGCAAAAATCTGACTATCCTTCTTTTTTTCATAGATATCAGAAGTATAGGTGTTTGTGAGTTTTATCGCTTTATCTACACAATCCAAAACTAAAAGACTTGCCCAAGGTTTCGTGGCAAATCCATTATTCAGTGTGATCCCTAACTTTTCTACAATTCCTTTAAAGAGCACCTGATTATTTTGTTCGTAACCAATCTTTATTTCTACACTCTTTCCTGGAGCAAAACTAGTATCTTCACTTTCATCGAAGGTGTTTTTATAGGCATCGCCTCCTGAGAGAAATACTTTGGCTCTACTTATTTTATTGACCGCCTTATCAATATTAATTTTAACAACCATATATTTTGAAACAATGGAAATACCGTTTACCCGTATATCAAATGACACGGGTTTGTCTATCGAATCTTTTGGCTTGTCTCCTGAAGTTTTTGACATAGTTCTATTTTATTGGTGGTATCTCGATTTGACTACCATGTTTTAGATTCCGAAATGAACTAAGACCATTGAATTCAGCTAACTTTATGTAATATTTTTTATCATCATAATATTCCTCTGAGAGTTTAACAATTGAATCTCCATCTTTTACAATGGGCATTTTAGTAATATCTGGACTCTGAAATAAACTGGTATCATTTCTGTCAAAGTCTTGCACTTGCATTGTTATTACCGCTCTCAAAGGAGTTCCGTAGGCATTAAAAAAGGTGTAATTATATTTGTAAGAGGAAACAATACCGCTGAAAGAAAAATTTGTCCCCCAACTCAACCTAACAAAAGGAGGGCGATGCTCAGATACTACATCATCTATAGCTACCTCTTCTAATGTTTTGATAGAATCGATTAAACTGGCTGACGGTGAAAACCCCATTCCGTCTGGTTTATTTGGAACAGCTCCGGTGCCATCTATTGTAAAACTCAGATCGAGTGTTCGTTGACGATAAATCGGAGTAGTTCTGGATACATCTTTACCACTTGCTGCTTTGTCCTTATCTTTACTTTGTGGGTTTCCTACACTTATTGAAATCTCTGAAGGATTCAGCTGCAATCTATAGCTACCTATCTTATTACTAAAATTAGGTTTTTTATAACCTGATATCATTAAATATTTCCCCATAGTTAATAGCCAAACTTAGTTTCTAATTCTTTCATAACTGCCGAAACACATTCTTCAATTAATGCTCGTTTCTCAGTTTCCTTAAGTGCATTTCCGGAGTCCATCTTTGAGAGCTTTGCATCTATTATTTTAACAAGATCCTCATCAGTTGATTTTGAACTCTTATTAATTTTACCTCGAACAATTAATTCTTTAATTACCACAGCCATCTTGTTATCAAATTAAAAAAGGTTAAAATATTCCTGCTTAAAGTAGGAGTAAGCCAAAGTTAGCGTCTCAATGGCAATTTCAGACTTATCAGCATTAAATGCACCAACCTCCAACTCTTTTGGATAGCAATCAAAAAAGGACCAAGTCATTAATATATCATCTTTGTCTTTACCGATCAACATCACATTAAAAATTCTTCTCTCCACTGAGTATAAATTGTTATCTACAATCAAAAAATTTTTACACCACCTTCCTAGAGATGAATCTTTATTAATCAAACCTCTCGACAGGACTAAATCTGGATAGGTGGTTGCTGTGGGTAATTTATATTGGCGATTATTACGTCCGCCATTAATGACTATTGATTCACCCGCAGTTGCTTTGATCCCTGATATAGATTGAAAGTAAGATTCTTCTAAACCTATAACGCTATTTCTCGACATCGAAAAAACACCATCACCTTCTGGTGATGCTGTAGAAGTTACCTTAAATCTAAATCCTAAAGCTGGGTAGTCTTTAATATCCACTTTATTTAAAATTATTTTTATTTAGAATCATACACATTTTACAGTTCTTCTGTCAAAACAGGACGTTTTGGGTTTCATCACAGACCTATGTAAAAGATGAAATTATGTATACTAAAAACAGGCTTGAAATTGTATAAAATACATCAAGCCTGTTTTTAATTAGGACAATTTATAGCAAATTTCAATCAACTATCTATGCAACTTCTTGCTTCATACCTTCATGAGCAAAAACAATTGTTTCGATTCCTGCTTCTGAAGATTGCGAATTCAATTCAGTTGGTGTAACCTTTTGAGGAAATGCATTAGTTAGTGTCCATGTCATTCTAGGCGCATTAGTTTCGTCTAGCAATCGAATTACTACAGTAACTCTTTTGTACGTGTTTAACTTGACTTGATCCATCCATTCATAGAATACATTATCATTTGCAAAAACGCCTTTTTTGAGTGTTACATCACCATACTTTTTAAGTCCTGGCATTTTTATCGTTGAAAAACTCTGACTGTTTCCATGTCGGTATTCTATAACTTCAGTTTCAACATCTAAACCACTCACTTCTTGAAATGCAATATCTGTTACATCTCCAATATCAACAGAAAAATAAAACTTTGGTAACGGCCAAAATTTATCTTGAACGTCCCCTGAACCTACTACTGGTGCTGCCATATTATATTTTTTTTAGTTAGATTTTAAGATTTTTGTTGTTGCTGCTCGAAAGTAATTACAATAAACTCTGCAGGTCTTGTAATTGCTAATTTTACAGACATCTTTAACGTACCGTCTAGAATATCGTTTGGAGTCATTGTACTCCCCAAACCAATAGACACTTCAAAGGCTTCTTCAGGTGAAGCTCCAGCTAGAAGTCCTGATTGCCATTGATTATTTAAGAAATTTGAAACGGTCGCCTTAAGCGTAGACCAAGTTGTAGAATTATTCGGCGAAAATACAAATGCTTCTGATGCAAATTTGATACTTTGCTCAAGGAAAGTCATTGTTCTTCTTACGCTAATATACTTATACTCCTGGGAATTGCCCTCGAGAGTTCTTGCCCCCCAAACCAAAACACCTTTACCCGAAAAGCTTCGAATCGCATTGATGGCCTTACCATTTAATGGCAAATTCAAATCTTCCTGATTATCGTTGTTAATATTTACTGAAGGTGTGATTACCGATCCCAGGCTTATATTCGCTGGAGATTTAGCAACACTCACCACATTATCACACATTGTATACGCCCCAGCCATCGCTGCACTTGGAGGCATTAAATTCATCATATCGCCCATATCCTCCATAATAGAATTAATCTTCGGAGACACCACAGTAAGTGTAGAATGAAGTGTTTTAATCAAATCCAAATCAGTAGTCTCTAAAATTTTATTAATTTCAACTTTAATCCCCTCTGCTCTCGCTTCAGAAATATTATCCGCTTCTAAGTTTGCGTCCACTTCAGCTGCAAGGATTGCAACCAAATCTTCTGAATTATCTATTAATGAATAATCTAATTCAGATGACTTGACAATTGCTGCATTCAAGAAAGGATAGTAGGCAGCTCCCCATTGCAGGAAGTTTGAACCGACACCTTCTCTAAATTTATTAACAACATCACTCTCATCAAAAGTTCTCTCCTGATGACCATTGTATACATCCAAAATAGCAAATCTATTTTTCATTTTGTAACCGCAATGAGACAACATAGCACCCTGTAACGAATAGCAATCTGCCTCTGAGAGTAAAACAGCCTCTGGAATCACTAGAATTGTAGGCTCTAGATCTTTTTCAAGCGACAACAAACCACCTCCACTAGGATCATTTAATTTCGCTGCATCAATTTTATCATTATAATCTCCAACTGAAACGATGAAACAATCCGCTCCGCCATTAGCAAAAAACAAACGAATAGAATCATATAATAAAAAACGAGTTCCCTCCACAAAAGATAAATTAAATCCTACCGAAGAAGTATCATCTGCTTCAATATTAAATTTTGTTTTAGGTGCACCTCCAAACAACTCAACGAATTGCCCAAAAGATGAAATTTTAGTGGGTTTATTAATTAAAGACTTTGAGCCTCTATTCGCTTTTTCAGTGTAACCAACGAAAGCAGGAAGTGCCGTCTGAACTGGTACAACTGAAGCGCCTAAGGAGCTCTTTTCTTCAATGTAAACACCTGGTGTTGCCAATGTTGTTGCCATAAAATTATTATAGTTAGAAGTTCATAATGTTGTAAATATAACAAAAAAATATAATACTTACCCTAAATTAATAAAAAAATCAAATTTTAACAAAAACATCATTATAAAATAAATTTTTACCTATATCAAAATTTATTGTGCTTGGCTTAGGATACGGCAGAAATATTGAAAAATAGGTAAGAAAATCATCATCCTTTTTTAAATATAATTTCTTGGTGTAACTTTGAGAAACAAGAACAGAATCTTCAAGTACAAAATAATAAACTAAAGTTCCATTAGCCAAAACTCGAGTGTCGTATTTCTTCATTTTAAAAGAATTTTGCTCATCCGTGATGAAATATTTTTCAAAATCTACTATTGGCTCGGTCGAATAAAAGTTATACCTAAATTTCACTTCCCTTGCAGCAAAATAAATGGAATATTTCAATTCATCAAGAGTTTCCCCCGCCATATCACTTCCAAAAAACTGGTTTTTAGAATTTAAAGTCAGGTAAATTTCTCCAAAAAGACCATATTCACTGGTCTTTTCAATATTTTTTTCATCAACACGCAAATCAGAATGCAACTTTTCACTGGAATGGTCTTGTGTATTTTGAAAAACAAATTTTTGATTATTTGAATACGGAATGTCTGTAATATTTAAAAAAGAGGCATTCTTAAGCTTAAAGACAAACTTAAGTTTTAACTTTCCCGCAAAACTGTTAGCTTTAAATTTAGCATCCTTTTTAGTAATCAATGCAAACCCATTCTCGATAGCCCTAATTAGTATTCCATAACTTTTAAGCAAAGTGCTAGTTTCTTTATCTACCAAAACTTCTATGTCTCTTAGAAGATTATCTTTGTAATAACTATGATAAAGGTTTACACTCACAAATTGTGAAAAATTAGAAACATAAGTATAGTTGTTTTTTAACATTTGAAGAATTTTTTAAGACTTTTTTCGTTTTGCGGTTTACGATTCAATAGTTACTTTTCTTCATCATCTGTCAAACCAAGGAGTTTACCTGCATTCCTGGAAATCATTTCTCCATCAATTAAGGGTCTCCCCCTTTTATTTGAAGCAACACCAAGAATCCTAGGAACATCCTCCGAAATCATTTCTCCATTAAACAATACGTGTTTCAGTTTGTAACAAACAGAAGGCACATAATTCGCCCCAATGTTCCCCCACAACTTATTTACCTCCTCTATTGATATAGTGAATAATTCTGCATAAATTTTATTTCCATTTAAAGGCAATCCCGGAGTGTTTGAATCTTCAAACATATTATTGTTTTGAAAAAACTCAATGACCAATGAAACATATCTCAGCGCTTCCACATAATTAAAATTTGGAAAATATGCGGAAAACATAACATGCAAATTTATTTTAATCGGTGGATTAGTACCGGAGCTAAATTTAGTTCCAGCATTTTTAGAAATCTTCTCCTCTTCAATATGTAGCAGGAAAATTGAAATTTTATTCTCAATATCCTGATTAAGATTCCCTTTAATATCCACGAGGCTACTTACGATTACGGTATCATCTCGAATAGATAATTTATTCTGAACAAACTCATTGAGCTTTGAAGCAATCGAGGTAATTACATTGTGTATCATGAAATATCGCTATAAATAATTTTTAACTGCTTTTACTATTAACCTGAAAATATAAATACTAATTAGAGAGACAAAACACCCAATAATATAAAGTTGCACTGTAAATATTTTTTCAATTGAATTTAAATTTTCCGCTTCAGACGTCAGTCGTAATACCCCCAAAAAAACAAAGGACAAGAATAGTGATATTACAGATCCTATCACAAACCAAAACAATTCTCTAACAAATATACGTTTCATAGTTTTTATGGTCTCTTAATGGGTTTCAGTTTAATTTTATACGCGAAAAACAATGTCAATATACCAACAAAAAACGAAACATAATATTTCCATTCAGATTTAATGAATACATCTGCCATCGGCAAATATGTATTTAAAAAAGAATAAACAACAATGGTAATTGGAATCAACAACACAAAAGACACAGCAACAAATGACACCAATATTAATTGATCTTTTATGATGGAATCCCGAACCCTCCAATCAAACAGCAAAACGAGAAATGCTAGGACCACCGTGAGTAGAAAAAAGATTGCTATTGCACTAAATAATGTCCTATTTTTCAAAAGGTATTTTGAAAATCTCACAGGATATCCTTCCGCCTCCCTTATCGGGTTTTTCACTATTTTTTTATTCGTGGAAAACTTATCTTCTATAACATCCCATAAATCATTATATCCATTGTCATAACCTAAGGCCCAAATACCAATCCCTTTCAATTTTTTGCTCAAGGCGAAATCATATTTCTTACCTAATGTATAATCATCATCAAACCAAATCTCTTGGGTTGAGCCATCGTCAAATGTGATGCTGTAATAATTTGTCAAACTTTTATCGTCTGTAAAAGCATTCACATTCACATCTTCATTATCGATGTATTTTTTTCTAATCTCAGAATAGGTAAGTGGCTTATCATATTTACTCCTATTGTAAACCGCCCCTCCATCTTGCTCAAGTTCTCCTTTCCACAAACTTCCATAATAAGGAAGTGCCAAAATGGTGTTCTCAGGCTTCAATCCTTTATCCAAATAATACGCCAGTGTTGTGGAAAGACTTAAAGACGAATTCTCCAAAGATCTTAGAGGAGCAACTGCGCCCTGAGCCTGCGGCCCTATATGATAGTCATACCCCATGATTACAAACAAATCTGTAAATAATTGCAACTCTTTAACATCAATAATATCTCGATTGTTTACGGCGGGCAAGGTCATTGATAAATAAAAGGTTTTTCCCTCCTTGGCATAGATGTTATCAAAACTTTCTCTAAAATATCGGACGAACCTGTTGAACTTTTCTCTTTTGAAATACGAAATACCTTCAAAATTCAAGTCCACTCCGTCTGCATCTCTCTCTAAAAGAAGATCTGTTAAGGTTTCAACAAGAACCCCCCACCTATCTTTATTCTCTAAAAAAGCATCATTATTCTCAAATCCGTGGCAAGAAACCGTTAATAAAACACGCGTATTTTTAACCTTTGCAGAATCAATCATGGCAGTTGTTTTCCACTCTTCGATCTGCGCTGGATTTGTATACCCCCCTGTGACAGGATCAATCTTATACGAAAAATAGGCAATGGTAGAAAGCAACTCAAAAGGGTAATTTTTCCATTTTGACCCCATCCAATAAGGATGCCATCCAAAAACCTCATTGTTTTGTTTGATGGTTTTGTAATTTTTATTCTTGACATAATACACCTTTTGCACTGAATCCCAAGTAAAGTTATCACTTCTTATTTGATCACCTTTTGGGTTTATCACATCAAACAAATATCCGTAATTATTGAGCATGTTTTTTTGCTTCATCGTCAAGTAAGCATTGGAGTCATCAGCATCTGAATCCCCTTCTGCCTCGTCTTTGGATTTTTTATCTACCAATCCAATTCCCTTTTTTAGTTCATTTTGCAATCGCTTAATGTACCTAAATTCCGTTTGTGTTCTTCGAACACTACTTTTCAGCTTCACCGCTTCTCGACATGAAGAGAAAAGAAACAAAAAGACGCCAAATATGATAAAATTTTTATTCATCCTTTAAGAGTGTTATGTGAATGTAATCTTTGTAAGCAATCATATCCTTCATGATTTCATTTTTAATTTTTGTCAATCCAACCGCAACTACATGATAACTAACATCGTACTCATAGAGCGTCGAATTATTGCTAAAATATACTTCAGCTTTTTTTACATTTTTTGTTGTAAAAGCATCACTCTTATAAAAAGCAAAATTGGACGCATAATTATAACTCCTTGCATCTAAACTCTGATTTTTTATCAATAGCTCAACATCATTGTTTTCATTTACATCTAACTCAATAGTTCTCATAATCTTACGGAGTTCGTTTTTTGCAAAAATCAGTAAGGGATTTTCCTTAACTGCCATTTCTTGAAATTGAGCTATGGAAGCTTTGTCGAGCCCGATCCAATACCCCCATCCAATTAAATGGTCAAACCCACCTATATTTACATTAAAAACTTGCTGGTAACTTCTCGTTAGATCTAATCTCGGACCTAATGTGAAATTTTTACTATCTATTACTTTATATATGGTATCATTCACCTCTTCTAAAAAGGGCTTCGAAGTAACGATTGTATCCTGTTTAATTTCAGCTTTTAATTTTAACTCAGGAACGATTTTTTTCATTACTATTTTTAATTTGGACTTAAAAAGTCCTCTGTTCTTAATAAAATTATCATTCGAAATATTGACAGTTAGTAAATTGTCTGCAACAATTTTTATCTCCCCTTTAACAGTTTGTTTCTTTTTTAAATTATTTTTGACAAACCTAATTTCCCCACCTTCAAGAATGCTAATTTCTTTGAGAGCATTCGCCTTGGTATTGGTTATTTCATAAAAAATAACATCGCCTTTTTTAACATTAAACTCATAACTTTTAACCTCTCCTTTTGTAGGAGAATTAACATATAGGTTGGTGAGATAAAGCGTGTCTTTTTTGACATTAGATTTTAAATGTTTTACTAAAAAAGATTCGAATGTATTTATTTTTAAACTCCCGGTCTCCAGCAATACTGCCCTTAAACTATCAATGTACGATTGTGTATAATAGTCCGATAAGTTTACATCTGGATTGGGCAACATATAGTTCTTCAATTTCATCTTTACACCCTCTGAGAGAGCACCTAAATCACTTGACAAGTCCTCAACAAAACTTGTTTGAACACTACCTAATTGATCTGGCCCGTCTTTTGATTGCAGTCCCATTATGGCGTTGCATGCTGTCAAAGATAAAACAGCAAAAGCTCCAACAACACAAGAGAACACTCTGACTTTATTCATACGATTATGCTTTAAAGTTTTTATTATCTAATGCCTGCCTCAATTTGTCATAACGTGCAACGGCCTCTTCTTTTATTCTGTTTCTCATTTCAGATTCTTTCGATTTTAACTCAACATTGGTAGACATTTCAATGAGCTTTCTATTTCTCAATCTTTCATATTTATAGGTATCTAATTGCTTTAAATAAGAGGCCTCAAATTGAATTTCATATTCTAAAACTAAATTATCATATGGCCCTTTTTCTGAGAGTAATTTTGTAAATATCGGTGCTGTCTCTATCATGATAAAAATAAAAAAAATAAAAAAAGAAGAAAATTTATCTATTTGATTGAGTGCTCTTATTTGATCAAACAAACCATAGGAATTGGCTAAAAGTATTGCCTCTTCTTTTGCAATAAGCTCCTGAATACTCTTTTTTTCAATATTGTATTGCTTCATGATTGCATCTCGTTTTTGTCTTTCTTGATCCAACTCTAAAAGAAATAACTCATACCGCTCCTTTCTACTGCGACATTCTTTACCATAACCTTTTATTTTTGTCCCACAGGTACCTGTGCATTCGCACTTATACTCTTCATAATACTTATCTCTCAAAAGCAGTTTCTCTTGAAAATTTGCTCTTAACACCTCTTTCTTTTTCTCGATATGCTGAAAATTAGCACTGTATTTTTGACGAATATTGTCGGATAACGTTATTTTTTCTTGGCTTAAAAATGTTGTAATCTCATTCTTAAATAATTGAATCTCTAGTGGCTTTGATATCACCATCGCAATAAGAATTGCAATTAATAATCTTGGAATTGATTTCATGAATCCTTTTATTTTACTATCATTAACCCTCATAGAAGACACAATAAATCTATCGAGATTAAAAATAATACTACCCCAAAGTAAGGCCAAAGAAACTGCCAGATAATCTGAATTAAAGATAAGTTTGAACGCAAAGTAGGACGACAAAACAGACAGAATTGCTGTAAAAACAATAGTCAGACCAATACTCGCATGTTTATTGACTTCAAAACGAGGGCACTTTTTAATCAACTCTAATGTGGCCCCAGAAGAGAAAAGTAAAAATCTTGTTATCGTAGAAAAACGCTCACTCATCTATTTCTTTTTAATATTTGAAAGATAAAGTCTTTTGTTCGCCGCACCCGATCTTTAATAGAATCTGTTTCTTCAGAGTCATTCGAAACATCCTCTGCTACCATGACATTCTCAATTGCAGTATCCATATGAACATTATCAAATGAATGGAAAATAAGTTTTTTCATTTGCGTATCTCCAATGGTGTTAAAAGTAAAAAACAACTCAGTATCTTCCAAAATTTTCGCTTCATGAGAGCCTGAAAGAGGCAAAATACCGAGCGTATGTTCATGAAGTTTACCAAACATTTTAATATCCCAAGAAACCTTTACA
>Ga0257120_1000302_pt1 | contig 38293 bp, 32 predicted proteins | sample SI106_10metaG_FD_190153 | JGI IMG/M metagenome (GOLD analysis project Ga0257120, IMG submission 190153) | Marine microbial communities from Saanich Inlet, British Columbia, Canada - SI106_10 | ecosystem: Environmental > Aquatic > Marine > Inlet | place: Canada: British Columbia | collected...
TTTCTGTAATTCTTCTTTGTGAATCTATACAGGCAGCTGCTAATTTTATTCTTCCAACATTTAAAGCGTTTACTGCTATCTTAAATCCTCCTCCTCTTACGGAAAGCATATTTTCTATGGGAACAACGGTGTCATTAAAAAATACCTGACGTGTAGAACTAGCTCTAATACCTAATTTATGCTCTTCTTCGCCTAACACAATTCCATTTGAGTCTGTTGAATCGTATTCTAAAATAAATCCAGTTATGTTTTTATCATCTTCAATTCTAGCGAAAACAATCATCAAATTACAGAATCCTGCATTAGAGATCCACATTTTCTGACCATTAATTTTATAGGATTTACCGTCCTCAGAAAGGGTAGCAGTTGTTTTACCAGAGTTGGCATCAGATCCTGCACCAGGTTCCGTTAGGCAATAAGCGCCCATCCATTCTCCACTGGCTAGTTTTGGAACATATTTTTGTTTTTGTTCTTCGGTACCATATAATGTAATAGGCATGGTTCCAATTCCTGTATGAGCACCAAATGCAGTACTTAAAGATCCATTTCCACTAGAGATGTACTCACATGTAATCATTGTAGATACAAACCCCATACCTAAACCTCCGTATTCTTCAGGGACAGCTACACCTAAAAAACCAAGTTCTCCAGCCTTTTTCATCACCTCTTCTGTTAGCTTGTAATCTTTGGCTTCAAAACGTTCTCTGTGAGCTACAATTTCTCGATCGTTAAATTCTCTAACAGCATCTCTCATCATTACTTGTTCCTCAGTAAAATCTTCAGGAGTAAATACGTCCTCACATTTAGATTCTTTGACTAAAAATTGTCCTCCTCTTAAAATATCTTTTTCTAAAGTTTCCATATTATATTTTTACTTTTATTTTTTAACTTAAAAATTCAAAGATACCTGCTGCACCTTGTCCTGTTCCAACGCACATGGTTACCATTCCATATTTGTTTTTCATATTCCTTTTTCTCATTTCATCAAATAATTGAACAGAAAGTTTTGCTCCAGTACAACCTAATGGGTGTCCTAGGGCAATGGCACCACCATTTACATTGATAATTTCTTTATTTAAATCTAATTCACGAATTACAGCCAATGATTGGGAAGCAAATGCTTCATTCAATTCTATTAGGTCGATATTATTTTGTTTTAAGCCTGCTTGTTTAAGTGCTTTTGGAATTGCAGCTACAGGACCAATTCCCATAATTCTAGGTTCAACACCAGCTGCAGCGTAATTTACCATTCTGGCTATAGGCTCTATGTTTAATTCTTTAACCATGTCTTCACTCATCACCATAACAAAAGCTGCACCATCACTCATTTGAGATGAATTCCCAGCTGTTACACTACCACCAGCAGCAAATACTGCACGTAATTTGGCTAATGCTTCTTTACTAGTTCCTGCTCTTGGTCCTTCGTCTTTTGTAACGGTATAGGTCTTAGTAGCTTTCTTACCATTAGCATCTAAAAAGGTTTGGTCTACAGTAATTGGAGCAATTTGTTCTTGAAAACGATTTTCAGCTTGAGCTTTCAATGCTTTCATATGAGAATGATATGCAAATTCATCTTGGTCTTGTCTGGAAACTTTAAATTGGTTTGCAACCGCTTCAGCGGTATTCCCCATTCCCCAATAATAATCTTCATGACCTTTCTTTACTGTATTGTAATTTAATTCTGGTTTATAACCAGTCATTGGAACTGCACTCATGCTTTCTGCTCCACCAGCTATAATACAATCTGCCATTCCAGCTTGTATTTTAGCTGAAGCCATAGCAATTGTTTCTACACCAGACGAGCAAAACCTATTAACAGTTACTCCTGGAACATCTACACTGTTTAATCCCATTAAAGAAATTAAACGTGCCATGTTAAGTCCTTGGGATCCTTCAGGCATCGCATTTCCTACAATGACATCATCTATACGTTTAACATCTAATTCTGGAAGCTCCTTCATCATATGCTGAATAGTTTCTGCTGCTAATTCATCTGTCCTTTTAAATCTGAACAACCCTTTAGGTGCTTTTCCTACGGCTGTTCTATATCCTTTTACTATATAAGCTGTCTTCATTTTTTTAGTTTCTTAATGGTTTACCCGTTTTTAACATGTGTTGAATACGTTCTAAAGTTTTTCTTTCTGTTGTTAAACTTAAAAACGCTTCACGTTCAATATCTAAAAGATATTGTTCTGTGACCTTTGTGGGTTCAGATAAATCTCCTCCAGCCATCACATAGGCAAGTTTATTTGCAATTTTTTTATCATGCTCTGAAATGTAATGACTTGCTTCCATAGAATCTGTTCCTACTAAAAACATTCCCAAAGCTTGTTTACCTAATACAAGTACATCCTTACGAGCAGCTGGCTGAGTATAGCCCGACTCTGCCATTAATAAAGCGTGTTGTTTTGCTTGAGCAATTTGTCTTTCTTTGTTTACAACCACAACATCTTTTCCTTTTTGGAGTAATCCTATATCAAAAGCTTCATATGCTGAGGTAGCTACTTTTGCCATTCCTATAGTTAAGAAGTGTTCTTGTAAAACATTTAATTGAACATCTCCTTTTTGGAATAAATCTGATGCTCTAAGAGCCATCTCTTTGGAACCACCACCACCAGGAATAACACCAACACCAAATTCTACTAAGCCCATGTAAGTTTCTGCTGCTGCAACTACTTTGTCTGCGTGTAACGAGATTTCACATCCACCCCCTAAAGCCATTCCATGAGGAGCAGCAATCGTAGGAATTGAAGAATAACGCATACGCATCATGGTATCTTGAAAGTATTTGATAGCATAATTTAATTCGTCGTATTCTTGTTCAACAGCCATCATAAAAATCATTCCTATGTTGGCTCCAACTGAAAAGTTTGCTGCTTGATTTCCAACAACTAATCCTTGGTAATTTGTTTCTGCTAAATCGATTGCCTTATTGATAGCTGTTAAAACATCAGCACCAATAGTATTCATTTTAGATTGGAATTCTAAATTTAAAATTCCATCACCAATATCTTCAATAACAGCACCAGAATTTTTCCAAACTTCGTTGGTTTTTCTTATATTATCAAGGATGATGAATGAATCTTGTCCAGGTTTTTTAACATGTGATTGTGCAGGAATATCGTAATAGAAAGTGGCGCCTTCTTTTACAGAATAAAAAGAAGTTTCTCCATTAGACAGCATTTCTGTAACCCAGCCAGCAGGTTCTTTTCCCTCGGCTTTCATAATTTCAACTCCTTTGGCTACCCCTATGGCATCCCAAATTTGAAAAGGGCCATGTTCCCATCCAAAACCAGCTCTTAAACCATCATCAATTCTGTACAGTTCGTCAGAAATTTCTGGAATTCTATTTTGAACATAAGCAAACATAGCGGCAAAACTTTTTCTGTAGAATTCACCCGCTTTATCCTTTCCTGCTACCAATACTTCAAATCGATCCGCTACATTGTCTATGGATTTTGTTAGTTCTAAGGTTTCAAATTTTGCAGATTTTTTTGCTCTATATTCTAGTGTGTTTAAATCTAATGATAAAATTTCTCTCTTACCATTGGCATTTTTAGTCATTTTGTAAAACCCTTGTTTGGTTTTACTTCCCAACCATTTGTTCTCCATCATGGTGTTTACATAGTCAGGAATTACAAACTGATCTCTCATTTCATCATTAGGGCAATTATCTTTAACCCCATTAGCCGTATGAACTAAAGTATCTAGTCCTACAACATCAATAGTTCTAAAGGTAGCAGATTTTGGACGCCCAATTACAGGACCTGTTAACTTATCAACTTCTTCGATAGTAAGTCCCATTTCTTTGACAACATGAAATAAACTCATGATTCCAAAGATTCCAATTCTGTTTCCAATAAAGGCTGGTGTGTCTTTCGCTAGAACAGATGTTTTTCCTAAAAACTTATCTCCATACATCATTAAAAAGTCGGTAACTTCTTGGATACATTTTGGACCAGGAACTACCTCAAACAATTTTAAATATCTAGGTGGGTTAAAAAAGTGGGTTACTGCGAAGTGTTTTTGAAAATCTTCACTTCTTCCCTCATTCATAAACTTTATTGGAATACCTGATGTATTCGATGTAATTAAAGTTCCTGGAGTTCTGTATTTTTCAATTTTTTCAAAAACTTGTTGTTTAATATCAAGTCTTTCCACAACTACCTCCATAATCCAATCTACATCTTTAATTTTGTGTAAATCGTCTTCAATATTTCCTGTTTCAATTCTATCAGCAAATTTTTGAGAATAAATAGGAGATGGTTTTGATTTTAATGAAGTCTTTAATGCTTCATTTACTAATCTGTTTCGAACTACACTGTCTTTTAATGAGAGTCCCTTTGCTTTTTCTTTATCATTAAGTTCTCTTGGAATGATGTCTAGTAATAAAACTTCAACACCAATATTAGCAAAGTGACATGCAATACCGCTTCCCATGATTCCGGAACCTACAATTGCTACTTTTTTAATTCTTCTAGTCATTTGATTTTTGATTTGTTTATACAGCTTTGTTAATGGTATCTTCCTTATATATTAACTTATCTGTTATTAATTTATTTATAGTTGAGGTTACCTTAAAAAAGGCCTCTAATTCTTCTGCGGTTACATGTTGTTTTATAATGTCATTAAATATGATTACTGATTCTTTAGATATTTCTCTCATTTCCTTCCCAAAATCAGTTAGTTTTATGATAACACCTCTTCCGTCACTTGGGTTTTTCTCTCTAGATATCGCTCCTTTATCTTCCATTGTTTTTAAGATTCGTGAAAGACTGGTTGGCTCCATCCCCATTAATGGGCCCAAAGCGGTAGAAGGTGTCCCTTTTTCATAATCAATATTTAAAAGAACAAAAGCAGTAGCCATGGTACTGTCGTGTTTTGCTGCTCTTTCGTTATAAAGTTTTGCAACTGCTTGCCAAGTAGCTCTTAATTGATGATCTATAGATTTTTTTTTGTCCATATCGTCAAAGATATAAAAATTTACTATGCATGCATAGTAAATTCATAAAAATTATGCATGCATAGTATTTTTAATAAAATTTTTAATAAAATGATTAATATTTAAAAACTACAAATTATTGTAAAAGAACTAAATTTGTTTAAATCAGTTTAAATATAAAAGTTTGTTGTGTAAAATGTATATTACAAACAATTGTAATTATCATAAAATGAAGTAGTGTCATGAGTAAAATTTTAGTTATTGAAGATGAAGCAGCTATTAGAAGAGTCTTAATAAAGATTATTTCCGAAGAGAGTGAATCCTATGATGTAGAGGAGGCTGAAAACGGTTTAGATGGTATTGAAAAAATTAAAGATAACGACTATGACTTGGTCTTATGCGATATAAAAATGCCTAAAATGGATGGAGTAGAGGTGTTAGAAAAAGCAAAAAAAATAAAACCTGAAATTCCTTTTGTAATGATTTCTGGACATGGAGATCTAGATACTGCTGTAAATACCATGCGTTTAGGAGCTTTTGATTACATATCAAAACCACCAGATTTAAATAGATTGCTAAATACAGTTAGAAATGCTTTAGATAGAAAGGTGCTAATTGTTGAAAACAAGCGATTAAAAAAGAAGGTTAGTAAAAATTATGAGATGATTGGTGAAAGTGATGCTATTACTCATATAAAAAAAATGATTGAAAAAGTAGCTGCTACGAATGCTCGGGTATTAATTACTGGTCCAAATGGAACGGGAAAGGAGTTAGTTGCGCATTGGTTACATGAAAAATCTGATCGTTCAAAATCATCTTTAATCGAAGTTAATTGTGCAGCTATACCGTCTGAGCTAATTGAAAGTGAGCTTTTTGGTCATGTGAAAGGAAGTTTTACTGGTGCAAATAAAGATAGGGCAGGTAAATTTGAAGCAGCAAATAATGGAACTATTTTTTTAGATGAAATTGGTGATATGAGCTTATCTGCTCAAGCTAAAGTATTGAGGGCATTACAAGAAAACAAAATCCAAAGAGTAGGGAGTGATCGAGATATTAAAGTAAACGTGAGGATCATAGCTGCTACCAATAAAGATTTAAAAAAAGAAATTAAAGAAGGAAGATTTAGAGAAGATTTATACCATAGATTAGCTGTTATTTTAATCAAAGTTCCTGCATTAAAAGATCGGATAGAAGACATTCCACTTTTAATAAATTATTTCACAAAAAAAATAGCATTAGATCAAGGGGTTGCACAAAAAGAATTTTTACCTGAGGCAATAGATTTACTTAAAGATTATGATTGGACAGGAAATATTAGAGAATTAAGAAATGTAGTTGAACGATTATTGATTTTAGGCGAAAATAAAGTTTCAAAAAACGATGTAAAGCTTTTTGCTAGTAAATAAGATATATCTATTTGAAAGCTTCCTCACCATAGTTAAAGTTGATGCAAACATAAAAAATTTGCATCGGTTTCTGTTTTTTAAACCCTGATGTAAAAGTATCTTTGTATCATATTAATTTAAAAATAATTAAAAATGGCTACAGCTGTAGGAAAAAAATTCCCAAATTTAAATGTTGATGCAATGAACGAAATGGGAGATACGTTCAAATTAAATGTCTTGGAAGAAGCAATAAAAAATAAGAAAAAAGTTTTATTATTTTGGTATCCAAAAGATTTCACTTTTGTTTGTCCAACCGAATTACATGCTTTTCAAGCTGCTCTTAATGAGTTTGAAAAAAGAAACACAGTTGTAATTGGCGCTTCTTGTGATACTCCTGAAGTTCATTTTGCTTGGTTAAGTACTTCCAAAGAAAACGGTGGTATAGAGGGGGTTACTTACCCGATTTTAGCAGATAGCAACAGAAATTTATCAAGTGTTTTAGGAATTTTAGACATCACAAATGAAGTTTATGATGATGCTACAGATACTGTTCAGGTTGAGGGAGATAATGTAACTTATAGAGCAACTTATTTAATAGATGAGGAAGGAACTGTATTTCATGAAGGTATTAACCACATGCCAGTGGGAAGAAATGTAAATGAATTTTTACGTTTAATAGATGCTTATGCTCACGTTCAATCTCATGGGGAGGTTTGTCCTGCGAATTGGGAAGAAGGTAAAGATGCGATGGCACCTAATGCCAAGGGAACAGCTGAGTATTTATCATCTCACTAATATTTTGTTGACTAAAGACTTAAGTTTAGACCTTAACTTTTAAACAATTGATAATGATACAAGAATTAAACCAAGACAATTTAGCACAAATTATTTCAGATAATTCAAAAGTAGTGGTTCAATACTCTGCAACATGGTGTGGAAACTGTCGTATTATGAAGCCAAAATTCAAAAAGTTATCTTCAGAAAATGAAGGAACTATTTTCATAATTGTTGATGCAGAAAAATTCCCAGAGAGTAGAAAACTTGCTACAGTTGACAATTTGCCAACTTTTGCCACTTTTGAAAATGGAAGCTTTACTGGTCAAATTCAAACTAATAAGTTTGAAGTATTAAAAGAATTTTTAGGGAATTAAACTTTACGTTGAATGAAATTACCAATTATTAAACATCTAGCATCTTTTATACAAGAAAACGATCAAGATTATGTTATAGAAACTATAGAAACTCTAGAGTCTTTAACAGAGGTTTCCTCCTTGAAAGATGAAGAGTTAGATGTCATTGGTGAACTTATTTCTAATATGTATGGTGCTATTGAGGTAAGTGAAATGGTAAAGAATGGAACACCTCAAAAAGAAGCTTTAAACTCATTTATGAAGCGAGTCTTAGGTTCTATAGATACTTAAAATTTAATATAAAGCTCGATAATTTATCGAGCTTTTTTTATCTTTAATTTACTGCGTTTGCTTTTTTAATAATTGCTTTTAGGCGTTGTTTATTTAAACTTTTTTTTATTTTTTTCTTCTTATGTTTTCTGTTTAACAACTTTGAATGTTTTGCCTTGTTAACAGTATTTTTTTCTTTTCCTTTTTTAGCCATGTAACAAGTTGGTGTTTTTTTAAAAAATCATATTAAAGTCTTGTTTTGTTTATAAAAAAGACTTAAATTTTTATATAAAATGTATATAAAATCTGTACTTTTAATACTACAAAAATAACCTATTATATTTATGGATTTAAAGTTGTCCAAGCCCATTGTTTTTTTTGATTTAGAAACAACAGGTATCAATATCAGTAAAGACAGAATTGTTGAAATTTCTTTACTAAAAATATTTCCTAACGGAAATAAAGAAAGTAAGACTTGGCTCGTAAATCCAGAAATAGAAATCCCATTTGAGGTTAGTGCTATTCATGGTATAACCAATGAAAAAGTTGTTACAGAACCAACTTTTAAAGAATTGGCAGAAACCATAAATTCCATGATTTCTGATTCAGACCTTGCAGGATTTAATTCCAATCGTTTTGACATACCATTGTTGGCAGAAGAGTTTTTGAGAGTTGGTGTAGATTTTGAAATGGACAATAAAAGAGCAATTGATGTTCAGGTAATATTTCATAAAAAAGAACAAAGAACTCTCAGTGCTGGATACAAATTTTATTGTGGTAAAATATTGGAAGATGCACACTCTGCCGAGGCTGACACCAATGCAACTTATGAAATTTTAAAAGCTCAATTAGATAGGTATGACGATATTGAAAATTCAGTAGAAGCTTTGAGTGCCTATTCAACTCATTCTAAAAGAGCAGATTTTGCAGGTTTTATCTTGTTTAATGACAAGGAAGAAGAAATTTTCTCTTTCGGAAAATATAAAGGTAGGATAGTTGAAGATGTTTTTAAAGAAAACCCTGGTTATAATGCATGGATTCAAAATGCAGATTTCCCATTGTATACTAAAAAGGTATTAAAATCAATTAAAGAAAGAATGTCTATTCCTAAGAAAGGAATGTCTGATGCTGAAAAGCTTAATGCATTGCAGCAAAAATTTAATTTACGATAATTAGTATGTATGTAAAGTTTGAATATTTACCCAGTAATTCTCGTGTTTGGGTATACCAATCAGAAAGAGAGTTTTCTAATCAAGAAATTAATTTCATCTCAGAAAAAGCTATTGAATTTATAGATCAATGGACGAAACACGGTTTTAATTTAAAAGGGTCCTTTACTTTTAAATACAATCAATTTCTAATATTAGCTGTAGACGAAGGGTTTAACAATGTTTCTGGATGTTCTATAGATTCATCTGTCAGGTTTGTGAAAGAACTAGAAAAATCATTGGAAGTTGATATGATGAACAAAATGAATATTTCATTTAAAGATGATGATGATGATATCAATATTGTAAAAATGTCTGATTTCAAAGAATTTACTAAATCAAATAAAATAACATCAGAAACCATCGTTTTTAATAACATGATTTCAACCATAGAAGAGTTGGAAACTAAATGGGAAGTTTCTGTAAATAATAGTTGGCATAAACGTTTTTTAGTTTCTTAGATTAATGTTGAAAAAACTTTTTTTTATCTTTTTTTTATTGACGTTGTTCAATTTATGTGGTCAAAATTTTGATCCGCTTAGAACAGATGATTATTTTTTGCAAGAAAAATGGGTAGATAGTATATTGAGTTCTATGACCATTGATGAAAAGATTGGTCAACTATTTATGATTCAGGCATATTCAAATTTAGATTCTGTTCACGAGAATGAGATCAAAGAGATGATACAAAAATATCATGTTGGTAATTTGATATTTATGCAAGGAACTCCGATCAAACAAGCTGAACTAACCAACAAATACCAATCTTTTTCTAAAGTTCCTTTAATGATTGGTTTTGACGGTGAATGGGGTTTAGATATGCGATTAAAAAATTCATATCGATTTCCTTGGAATATGAGTTTGGGGGCAATTCAGGATAATTCTTTGATTCATAAGTTTGGAGAGCATATTGGAAATCATGCCAGACGAATTGGTATTCATGTCAATTTTGCCCCAGTTGTAGACATCAATACGAATCCATTAAATCCAATTATTGGAAACCGCTCTTTTGGAGAAAATAAAATAAATGTTACTCAAAAAGCAATAGCTTTTAGTAAAGGGATGCAAAGTATGGGGGTTTTAGCAAATGCAAAACATTTTCCAGGACATGGAGATACTGCATCAGATTCTCATTTAAAATTACCTGTTTTAAATTTTAATAGACAACGTCTAGATTCAGTAGAGTTGTACCCCTATAAAAGGGTTTTTGATGCAGGAATGGCCAGTGTAATGACAGCACATCTTAGTATTCCGGTATTAGAACCAAATCCAAAATTACCAACTTCATTGTCTTCAAACGTTGTAACAGATTTGTTGAAGTATAAATTAGGTTTTTTAGGCTTGATTTTTACAGATGGTTTAAACATGAAAGGAGCTGCTAATTATTCAAGCTCTTCAGAAATTAATTTAGCAGCAATTCTTGCAGGAAATGATATACTACTGATACCACATGATATTCCAGAAACAATTAATTTATTTAAAACGTCTATACAAACAGGAGTTTTAAGTTATGAAAGAATAGATGAATCTGTTCGTAAGATTCTTTTGGCTAAGTATAAAGTTGGTCTACACACATATAAACCAATTGAGCTATTAAATCTAGAAAAAGATATCAATACTCCAGAAGACGAGGTTCTTCACAGAGAATTGGTAAAAAACTCAATGACCCTTATTAAAAATAAAAAAAAGTTATTACCTATCTCGGATTTAAAAAAGCTTCATAAAATAGCATACGTGGCATTAGGTGAGGCAAGTCACGATCCTTTTTTTAAAGAACTACAAAAATATTCTGAGATATTTAAAGTAGAAAAAGATAATTTAAATGAAATCATAGACACATTAGAGGATTTTGATTTGGTAATAGTTGGTTTTCATAAGTCAAATGCTCATCCTTGGAAGCCCTATCAGTTTTCAAATAAAGAATCTGTATGGTTACATGAAATTTCAAGAAAAAATAAAACCATTCTCTCTGTTTTTGCAAGCCCATATAGTTTGTTAAATATAAAATCATTCAATAATTTAGAAAGTATTTTAGTTGCTTATCAAAATAGTGTGATTGCTCAAAAAATAGCAGCTCAAACAATTTTTGGAGCCATTGATGCCAAAGGAGTTCTCCCAGTTAGTATTAAAAATAAGTTTCCTGAAGGGACCAGTATTTCAACAAAAAATTTAAAAAGACTTCAGTATTCCATTCCAGAATCTGTTGGTATGTCATCAGTTAAATTACAACGAATAGATTCTGTAGCGAATCTTGTACTTGAAAAAAAAATGTCTCCAGGTCTTCAGATTTTGGTAGCTAGGCATGGTGTAGTTGTCTATGAAAAAAACTTTGGATTTCACACAGATAAAAAAAATAATTCTGTTAAAAGTACTGATGTCTATGATGTGGCTTCATTAACAAAAATTTTAGCATCATTACCTATGATTATGAAAGCAGAGGAGGATAAGAAAATAAAATTATCCTCTACCGTAAAAAGTATATTTCCAGCCTTTAAAAATTCTAATAAAGATACACTAACTGTTCTAGAAATCTTATCTCATTACGGACGTCTAAAAGCATGGATTCCTTTCTACAAGCTTACACAAGATAGCATTACTAAAAATAATTTAAAAGAGTTTTACAGTCAAACTAGGTCAAAAAGATTTTCAATTAAAGTTGCTGAGAATTTATACTTAAATAATTCATATAAAGATTCTATTTACAAGTTTATAAGAGATTCTGAACAAAGAATAGAAGCTGGTTATAAATATAGTGACCTAGGCTATTATCTCTTTAAAGAAGTTTTAGAAAAGAAATATAAAAGTAGTTTAGATGATTTAGTTCAAGAACAATTTTATAAGCCATTAGGTGCAAACAGGATGACTTATTTACCCCTTAATAAATTAGATAAATCTTCAATCGTTCCCTCAGAAAAAGATACGTATTATAGAAATCAATTATTGCATGGTTATGTTCACGATATGGGAGCAGCTATGCTAGGAGGAGTAGCTGGTCATGCTGGTTTATTTGCTAATGCAAATGATGTGGCTAAAATGATGCAATTATATCTGCAAAAAGGGTATTATGGAGGGAAAAGATATTTTAAGAAAGAAACGTTCGATAAATTTAATAAGCGATATTATTCTGAAAAGAAAGTACGAAGAGGGTTGGGGTTTGATAAACCTCAGTTAGATCCAGAAATTAAGGCAACATGTGGGTGTGTTTCAGACGAAAGTTTTGGACACAGTGGATTTACTGGTGCTTACACTTGGGCTGATCCTGAGAGTGAAATTCTATATGTTTTTCTATCCAATAGAGTATTTCCTACCATGGAAAATTATGGTTTGGTAGATGAAGATATTAGAACGAAAATACAACAGATTATTCAAGATGCTATCTTGACGGAGTAGGATGGAATTTACTATAAATTAATAATATTAATATTGAACAGCTAAAGTATATAATACTACTTTTTAAACTAAATAAATTGTAAATTATATAGGTGTTTACTAGAAAAAAAGGAATTACTGTCAAAGAGCCTACACCAAACTTAAAAGTACTTACAAATTCATCTTCTGTAATCTTATTTTTAACATATTTCCACAACAACCAGGGTATTAAACTATTTAACAATACAATAGGTCTTAAAAATTTAACAAAATTAGCCCCTCTCTCTTTAGCAATAATAATCTTTGACTTTATCATTGAATTAACCTCATCAACTTTCGTAAAATCAACATTTGCAGAATTTAATTTTTCTACTCTTTTTTCATAATTTTCATTCAAAGGAATATGAACTGAAAGTACTTTTAATTGATTTGAAATAGCATCCTTTATTCTTGTTATATCAGAATGAGTTAAGTTTGGTTTATAAAAGTCATTTGCTAATATTGGGGTTCCATAATTTAATGAAACTTTAAAAGGGTAAGTAGATGAATTTTGATAAGTTATCCCAACAGGGATGATTTGAATTTGTAGTTTTGGATTTCTTTCTATAGCTCCAAAAACTATTCTTGTAAACCCCTTACTTAACCTTCTTACAGATCTTCTTTTATCATGACTTCCCTCAGGAAAAATCATCAATGCTTTGTGATTGTTTAATAGATTAAAACATTTTTCAAAAACTCCTTTATTCTTATTTAATTGACTAACACCGTCTCTTATTCTGTAAATAGGTATAAGATTTAAAGAATTTAGGAACCATCTCACTAATGGCTTTTTGAAACTAGCTGCCTGAGTTAGAAAGTAATTAGTCCTTGGATTGTTTGTTGTAACTATTAAAGGATCTAAAAGCCCGTTAGGATGGTTTACCATGAATAAAACAGCCCCTTTTTTTGGTATATTTTCTTTTCCATTAACTATTATTTTTTTTGTCATAAAAAATAAAGAAGTCTTTAAAAGAATTTTAAAAAAATAATACCAGATCGTTTTCATTATTTTCAAACTAGTTTAATTGTTTGTTATCTCTAGCCCAAAAAATTGCTAAAACCATTCCTGAAAAAATATCCCATATACTCCAAAAAGCAGCTAGTAAAGCCATCCCTCCTAAACCATCAAAAAATTGAAAGATTAGTAATAATCCTAATCCACCATTTTGAATTCCAGTTTCCATAGAAATAGTTTTTCTATCTCTTTTCTTTAGTCCAAATATTTTCGCTGTGTAGAAACCAATACAATAGGCTCCAATATTATGAAAAATTACCAATCCGGCAACCAAATGAATATAATTTAAAAAAACATCTATATTATCATAGAAAGCAATAACAATCAATGCTAAAAAAACAATCATTGAAAAGGGCTTTAGTAGTACTTCAATTTTTTTTGAAATTTCCTCAAAGTAATGGTTTAACAACATTCCTAGCACAATAGGTATCCCTAGTATTAATAAAACTAATTTAAATAATTCGATAGGATCTAATTGAACTGTTTTAATGATTTCGTTAGTAGGTTCGTATAATCCGCTATAAAACTGTAAATTTAAAGGGGTCATTAGTAAACATATGACTGTTGCAAATGCAGTTAAACTTACAGATAAGGCTGAATTACCCTTAGCCATCTTGCTAAAAAAATTAGAAATATTACCACCCGGGCAGGCGGCTATCATCATCATTCCCAAAGCAAAACTTGGATGAGGTTTTATGATTAGAATAGCTACGAATGTGAGTGCTGGTAATAAGAAAAACTGAGAAAAAACTCCTACAAGTAGAATTTTAGGTTTCTTAATAAGAAGTTTAAAATCATCAATTTTTATACTCAGGGCTACACCAAACATAATAACAGCCAACGCTATATTTAATATCCAAAGCCCCTCTGTATCAAAGTTAATTTTAATACTATCAATAAGGATATCACCATTAGTTTTTAAAAGCATATTCTATAATATTTGAACCCATTTTTAAAGCTTTTAATCTAATATTTTGAGGGTTGTTATGAATAGAACTGTCTTCCCATCCGTCACTTAAATCAGATTCGTAATCATAAAAACATACCAATCTACCTTCAAAAAATAATCCAAAACCTTTTGGTTTTTTTTTATCATGTTCGTGAATTTTAGGGATTCCATTTTTAAAAATAAATGTTTGATTATAAATGGGGTGATTACTAGGAATTTCCTGGAATTTCAATTCAGGAAAAACTTTGTCCATTTCTCTTCTAATATATTTATCTAATCCATAATTATCAGACACATGAAGAAACCCACCAGATGTTAAGTAATTACGTAAATTTTGTGCTTCTTGCTCTGTGAAAAATACATTTCCATGACCAGTCATGAAAACAATAGGAAAGTTAAAAAGATCTATACTTCCTACGGCTACAGTACCTTGATTTAATTTAATTTTTGTGTTTGAGTTTTTATTTGCAAACTTAATTAAGTTGGGAACAGCAGTTTGATTGGAATACCAATCTCCGCCACCGTTATATTTTAAAACTGCTACTTCTTGTGAGGAAATCTTCACAGAAAAACTTACAATAACCAAAAGAAAAATTTTTGTAAACTTCAATTTAAGTGTAATTTTAAACTAAGATAGCAATTCTTATTGATTGATGAATGAAACATTCATGACAGACACCAAAGCTGCTGTTTCGGTTCTTAATCTAGCCTCACCAAGTGTTATTGGAGTATATCCTTTCTGCAAGCTTTTCTCTATTTCTGAAAATGAAAAATCTCCTTCAGGTCCAATTAAAATAGTAGAAGATTCTTGAGGTAGGAGTACATCTTTCATTAATGGTTTCTCATTTTCTACACAATGTGCAATATATTTTCCTTGTGTCTGATTATGTTTTAAAAATTCTGATATGGTAACCACCTCATTTAGTTTTGGTAAGTGAAATTTTAATGATTGTTTCATTGCAGAAATTATAATTTTTTTTAGCCTTTCCGGTTTAATAAATTTTCTCTCAGAATTGTCACAAATAATTGGTGTAATTTCATCTATCCCTATTTCAGTTGCTTTTTCTAGAAACCATTCTAGTCTGTCATTATTTTTTGTTGGTGCAATAGCTAGATGTAAATAATATTTTCTTTGTTGTTTCTTATGCTCTATATCAACTACATTTATTAAACATTTTTTGTCATTAGCGACAGAAATTTTACAGTGAAATAGATCTCCTTTTCCATTTGTTAGATAAATATAATCTCCCTCTTTTTTTCGAAGTACTTTTACTACATGTCTACTTTCAATTTTATCAAAAGTAATTTCATTGGTATTCTTATCTATAGATGGATTGTAAAATAATTGCATGTATTCTATTTAACAGGATAGTCTTTAATGTTCATTTTGTAAGTTCTTCTTTTTTTATGGGTTTGGGGATCAAAATTTTTCCATAATTGATGTATGGCGTTATTATCTTCTAGCTCGGGAGTTCTAATCACTGTTTCAACTCCGATAGCATTAAAACTGGTTGTAAAATCACTAAAAATAATAGCAGTTAACCCTTTGTTTTGATATTCTGGGTCTACACCAATTAAATAAGAGGTAACGGTTTTTGGATTTTTTTTCGCTTTTAAAAGGTGAAATATCCCAAAGGGAAATAATTTACCTTTTGCTTTTTGAAGAGCCTCCGAGAAAGAAGGCATCATAATTCCAAATGCAACTAGTTTCCCATTTTCATCTACAACAAACTTTATGAAATCTGGATTTATGAAATTGATATATTTTTTTTTAAAATAATCTATTTGATTTTCGGATATAGGTACATAAGATGAAAGGGTTACATATGTTTTATTAAAAAGATCAAACATTTCATTCACATAAGGCATAATCTCTTTAGTATTTGAAAAATTTAAAGACTTTAGTTTAAACCTTCGTTTTATTAAATTTGAGATCCTTTCATAGTAAGGACCATCTACTTTTGATAGTTTAAATTTGTTCTCTAAATATTCTTTTTCTTTTATGAATCCAAGTTGTTCTAAATGTTCTTTGTAATAAGCATTAGAATACCATGTTACCATAGTTCCAATATGATCAAAACCATCTGTGAGAACACCTACCTTATCAAGATTTGAAAATCCAACAGGACCTTCCATATATGTTAATTTATTTTTTTTGCCAATTTCTTGCACTTTTTGAATGAGAAGTTTGGTAACATCTATATTATCTATCACATCAAACCAACCAAAACGCATTTTTTTAATTTGTTGGTTTTTCACTTCATACCAATTAATTATAGCAGCAATTCTACCTACTATTTTATTGTTTTGGATAGCTACATAAAAGAATGCTTCAGCATTTTCAAATGCAGGATTAGTCTCTTTATTTAAAACATCTATCTCTTCTTTAATAATAGGAGGAACCCAGTAAGGATTATTTTTGTAGATAGAAAAAGGAAATTGAACAAATTGTTTCATCTCCTTTTTTGTAGTCATTTCCTTAAGTGTAATCATGGCACAAGTTTAGTTGCAGTCTGTAATTTTATATGATAGTTAGATTTTTATCTTCTTTATTTTTTTTCTTTCTCTCTTTTTTTTCTTTCTCTTTTTTTAATCTCTTACTTTCTTTTTTTTCTTTTTTACTACTTTTAGCTTTATCTTTTTTTACTTCCCGCTCCAATTTTTTAATTTCTTTTTCAAGCTCTCTAGTCCCTTTATCCTCGTCTTTTATTGGAGTTTCATTCTCATCAGAATTTCTTTTAAAGATATTTAAAATTCCTTTTTTGGACTTATCTTTTTTACCCTTAATGTTACTTGGTTTTACTCTAGTTCTTTTTGGTTTCACTCTAAGAGGGGGATCTGATAACTCATCAGACTTTTTGTTGATATTATTAGAAGTATTATTTCTAATAGATTGCTCTGTCTCTTTGTTAAGTTTTTTTGATCTAGAAGCCTGTCTTTTACTTTTCTTAGAAAAAATATTACGCACCTTTCCAAATAATCGATTAAAAAACTTTCTTTTTTTAACATCTAAACCTTTATCATTTTTTAAAGGGTTTCCATTCTCGTCTAGTTTGGTTATTTTATCGACATGTCTGTCAAACCTGTAGGACACACCAACAGAGGAGTAAAATCCCGATGTAGAGGAATCTGCTAAAAGACGTACAGAACTATTTATTTGTATATTTCTATTATATAAGAAAGCAATACCTGATCCTATGTTAGATTGGTATTTGTATTTATCGAATAGGGTTTGATTTTCAATAAAAATAGACCATCTTGGGCTAAAGCTGTAAGTAGCAGTTACGATGTAGGAAAATTCTGGAAGCTCAGTTCCAATTCTATCATAATATAAATTGGTAATAATGTTAAAATTATCAGAAAGATCATTTTGTAATAAAACCCCAGCTTTAGGAGAAAAATCGTTTGTTACAAAAACATCATCTGGTACACCAGTATTTATCCCAACATAAGCCGCTACTGTGGGAATCAATCTCTTAAAATCAAATCTATTTCTTTCTACCCAACTTCTAATCTCTTTTGATTTATCTTTATATTTTTGTTCGTAAATTAAATATTTTGCACCTATGGTAAGTTTTCTTATTCCATTTTTATAATAACTGGAGTTAAAAATATTTTGAAAGCTAATTTGTTCATTTTGATATGCTAAATTCAAATTAAGCTCTAATTTTTCATTAAAAAAACTTGTCCTAAATAGAAAATCTACACCATATGATTGAGATTTAGAAAATGTAGGATGAATATCTGTACTTTCATAAAGAAGACTAGTTTCTAATTGATATACTTTTGTTCCAACACTATATGGACTTTCTGAAAATCCTGGTCTATTTGAATTTATAATATTTGTATATTGAGCAAAAAGTGTTTGACTTAAGAGGACGAATAATACAATCCAAAATTTTTTAAGTTTAGTAACAAAATAAGTATTAATGAAAAATGTCAATTTTTTACGGTTTTACACAAACATACTGTAAATATAGGACTCATCAAATGCAATAAATACTTTTTTAAGTCTGTTCAAATTTTGTATTCTATTAACGTATCAATTATCATCAAATTGTTATTTTTGAATTTAATTTAATTTAAACATGCAAGAAGCAGAATTAATGGGTTTGCTAAGAACACTTTTTATTTTCGTAATTGTTTATTACTTCTTCCGTTTTGCGGCTAGAGTATTTGGGCCACTTTTAATAAAGAAAGCGGTTCATAAAATGCAACAAAAAGCTCAAAAACAATATAACACCAATCATCAACAAAAAGAAACATCAGCTACCAAAGAAGGTGAAACTATTATAGATAAAAAGCCAAACTCTTCAAACCAAGGCAATAATTCTGTTGGTGAATATGTAGATTTTGAAGAAATTGATTGATATGAATTTTAAACAAATTATACCTCACATAGTCTCTTTATCACTATTTGTAGTTGTAGCTTTAATGTACTTTAATCCAGTATTAAATGGAAAGAAAATCTCACAATCTGATATTACACAACATATTGGAATGGCTAAAGAAGTTAATGACTTTAGAAAAGCAACAAGTGAAGAACCCTATTGGGCTGAAAGTGCTTTTAGTGGAATGCCAACTTATCCAATTGGGACTTATTTTCCTAATGATTACATTACTAGTCTAGATCGGTTCATACGTTTTCTACCTAGGCCAGCTGATTATTTATTTCTTTATTTTTTAAGTTTTTATATTCTATTACTTGCTTTCAAGGTTGATTGGAAAATAGCTATAGTAGGTTCTTTAGCATTTGGTTTTTCTACATATCTTATAATTATTTTTGGTGCAGGACACAATTCAAAAGCACATGCTATTGCCTACATGCCATTAGTTTTAGCGGGTATTGTATTTATTTTCAAAAAAAGATATCTCCTTGGCTTTATTGTAACAAGTATTGCTACAGCTTTAGAAATTAAAGCAAATCATCCACAGATGACGTACTACTTATTATTTGCCATTCTAATTTTAGGTGTAGTTGAATTGATAGATGCTGTTAAAAAAAATAAAACTAAACAGTTTGTTACTCAATCATCTATCATTATTGTTGCTATGTTATTGGCCGTTGGTGTAAACTCTTCAAGACTTTTAGCCACAAAAGAATATGCAGATGTTAGTACTCGAGGTAAAACTGCTTTAACGATAAACCCAGATGGCACCAAAAAAGAGGTTACAACTGGCCTATCAAAAGAATACATTACACAATTTAGTTATGGCAAAGCTGAGACATTTAACCTATTTGTTCCTAGATATATGGGAGGTGGTACAGTAGAAAGCTTAGATGAAAAATCTAACACGTATCAATATGTATCATCTATAGCAGGTTCTAAACAAGCTGATGGTTTTACAAAACAAGTATACACTTACTGGGGAAATCAATTAATAGTTGAAGCTCCTGCCTATATTGGAGCTGTGATGTTATTTCTTTTTTTTCTAGGTGTTTTTATACTTAAAGGCAAGTATAAATATTGGCTGGTAGCTTCTTCCGTTTTTGCAATCTTAATGAGTTGGGGTAAGAATTTTCAATTCTTAACTAACTTTTTTATTGATTACGTTCCATTATATAATAAATTTAGAGCAGTTTCATCATTTCAAGTAATTGCAGAATTATGTATCCCCCTTTTGGGATTTTTGGCTGTAAGAGAATTTTTCTTTTCAAAAATTGAAAAAAAACAAAAACAAATTGCATTAAAAAAAGCATTGTATAGTAGTGTCGGGTTAATTGTTGTTGGATTACTATATGCGCTAGCGTTTTCAACCTTTGAAGGTATAAGAGATGCAAGCTATTCTGAGTATGAGGGATTATTAGATGCTGTAAAGGCAGATAGGTTGTCTATGTTGTATTCAGATAGTTTTAGATCTATAGTTTTAATAGGAGTAGGATTTGTAGTTCTTTGGTTATTTTTAAAACAACAACTTAAATACACTACATCTATCATAGCTTTTGCAGTTTTAATTCTTTTTGATTTAGTTCAGGTAAATTTAAGGTACGTAAATGGGGATGATTTTAAAGAAGCTAGAGCTATTGATAAACCTTTTAAAGCTTCTACTGCAGATCTTCAAATACTAAAAGATAAAAGCCATTATAGAGTAGCAAACTTTTCAACTGATCCGTTTCAGGACGGTAGAACATCATATTTTCATAAATCTATAGGTGGTTATCATGCTGCTAAAATGGGAAGATATCAAGACTTGATAGAATTTCAATTATCAAAACAGAATATGCAAGTTTACAATATGTTAAATACAAAGTACTTTATTATTCCTGGAGATAATGGGGAAGTGATAGCTCAGCAGAATCCTGATGCAAATGGGAACGCCTGGTTTGTAAAAAATATTAATTATGTTCAAACAGCAGACCAAGAAATTAGAGCATTAGATAGTACACAGACTAAAAACATTGCTATAGTGAATGAAAATAATATTTATAAAAAAATTAACTTTTCATTAGCGGTAGATTCTCTTGCATACATTAAACTAACAGAATATTCTTTAAATTCCCTAACATATGAAACATCCTCTAAGTTTGATGAATTTTCTGTTTTCTCAGAAATCTACTACAAAAACGGTTGGAAATCCTATATAGACGGAGAATTACAACCTTACACCAATGTTAATTATGTTTTGAGAGGAATGGAGATTCCTAAAGGAAAACACATCATAAAATTTAAATTTGAACCATCTGTCATAAAAACAGGGAGTATAATTTCTTTAATTTCTTATGCATTAATGGTATTAATTCCTGTAAGTTGGTTTTTTTATTACAAGAAGAAATAATAACTTATGATTAGTTATGCTGTTTGTAAATAGCTATTTAAATATTAGAGTAATTCAATACTTTTTCTAAATAGCACAATACTATTCTTTCTACAAACCTTAAAGTTGTTTAATTTTATAAAATAATTGTTTGTGAAAGAGAACTGTAAGTATTTTGGATTAATTCCTACTCCTTACAATTAAAAAATAAAAGTTGGCTATTAATTTAGCCAACTTTTTTATTTCAATTTTTTATGGTTTTATTTAAAAATATATTAAAGAAATAAATTCTTTAAGTAACATCATTATTTAATGAATTCAGATATTCAGAAGGAGATAGTCTAGTAAAATTTTTAAAAGATCTCGAGAAAGAAGACGCATTAGTGTAACCAATTTTATTTCCTAACGCTTCTATAGTATATTTTCTATATTTAGGTTCTTTATTAATTAAGTTTAATAAATAATTCATTCTTAACTCAGCAATATACTGTTTATAGGTTTTTCTTTTTTTTTCATTAACAATTGATGAAAGATATGATGTGTTAGTATTTAATTGTTTAGCCAATTTGTTAATGTTAAATGTGCTATCAAGGTAAATTTCTGATATTTCAAAATTTTCAAGTTCCCTGAGTACCATTTCTTCTAACTCCAAATTAATTGAATAATCTTTTTTGGGAGTAGTTAAGTTTTCTGAGGATCTCTTTTTTTCTTTTTTTAATAAGTATAATCCTATTGTAATTATTAAAATTGTAATTATTAAAAATGTAATAATTAGATTAACTTTAGTTTTAATTTCTTTATTAATAATAGAATCGTTTACTTTTTTTATCTGATCAAAATCATATATATAATGATTTTTATTTGCTTCTGTTTTGCTTTTATTTAATATTTTCAACTTATCTAGTGCTAGTTTTGAATATTTAAAAGCACTATCTATTTTATTACTATTGTTATACAAATCTGCTAGAATATTAAATATCGCTATTTTATTTTTTTCAGTACTTGGACTTGTGTTTTTGAAATTTAAAAATCTATATGAATGATAATAAGAGGAATCATTTATTTTTAAATTCTTAAATATTATGGATTTTAAAAAATGATAAGTTTGAGAATCATGATCTAATTCATAATTGTTAACTTTTTCAAGAGCTTTTTTAAATTCCTTTCTTTTGATTAAAACATTAGCTACTCTAAAATTATATAAACTCAAAGAGTTTTTGTGTTTAGGATTAAATTCTTCTGTCACAAGAAAGGCTTTCTTGTAATATATTAGAGAAGAATCTAAATATTTATCGTTGTTGTCACTCATATCAAAATAAGTGTCTCCTAGAGTATTAAAAGAGCTAGCAATAGCAATTTTTAAAGTATAGTTATGTAAATTTTTATTATCTGGCTTTATTTTAGAAAATTCTTCCAATACTTGTTTTGACAAAGTAATGGCTTCTTGATGAAAACCTAAATTACTCTTTAATAATGCTAATTTTTTTCTTATAAATATTTTTTTCCATCTTACATTATCTTCATTATCTGGATATTTAGAAAGAAATTGTGTTTGTTTTTCTAAATAATTAAAAGCTTCATCAAATTTTCTTTGGTTGTTTTTTATCCAAAATAATCGCGTTAATGATCTATATTTTATTTTTAAATTACAATTTTCAATGCTAGTGTCTGAGAGAATAGTTAATGCAATTTCTTCAGATTTTTTAAAGTTTCCAGATTTATAATAAGCAGAGGCAATATTATTTTTAGCTTTACTTATAATACATGGATCATTAGATTTAAGTAATTTCTTAGAATAAGAAAAAACGCTATCTAAGTTAATATTATAATAATAACGTACTTTATTTTGATATTCTTCGTATTGATCTATATCTTGGCAAACTGCAAAAGTTGAGAATAATAAAATAGTAAATTGTAAGATATTTTTAATAACGATATTTTTATGTAAAAATAAAAAAGGTTGACATACAATATATGTTCTGTGAAAGTAGATAAAAATTAATTAGGAAGTTTTATTTTTAAAGAGTAATATGCTTTTTTTTACATATTACATAAAATTGGTTTTAGATTTGCATCTATGAAGCAACAAATTTATTTTTTAATCATAAATTCATTTATGTTTTGAGAATTGGAATGATCTTGGATGATGTTTTTCCTCCCGATCCAAGGGTGGAAAATGAGGCTATTACGTTAATTAATGGCGGATATGAAGTTTTTTTATTTTGTTTAAATAATGGTAATCAAAAAACAAATGAATTAATTAACGGTATAAAAATAAGACGATATAAATTTAGTAAACTAACGTACAAACTTTCAGCCCTTTCCTATGACCTTCCATTTTATAAAATGATAATGAGACCAAAAATCAATCATTTTATAAAAAAAAATAATATTGATTTTCTTCATATTCATGATATTAGAATAGCTGAATCTGTCTTTCAAGTAAATAAAAAGTATAAATTAAAAGTAGTTTTAGATCTTCATGATAATATTCCAGAAAATATGAGGTTTTATCCTCATTTAAGAAAATTTCCTGGTAAGTACATTATTTCACCAAAAAAATGGAAATTAAAAGAAAGTGAATTCATCATAAAGGCGGATAAAATAATAACAGTTTCACCGAATTTTGCTAAAGATATTATTGAAGAAAATAATATTGAAAAAGAAAAAATGATACTAGTACCCAATACAGTTAGAAAATCGTTTTTTAAAGAAGCTATTTATTCTAAAGTAATTGATGAAAAGTATTCCAATAAATTTGTAGTCCTTTATTTAGGTGACACTAATATAAGAAGAGGATTGCTCACTGCTATAAGAGCTACCCAGTTACTTTCTAAAAGGATAGTAAATTTTAAATTAGTTATTGTTGGTCAAAACACAACAGATTCAATTTTAAAAGAAGAAACAAAAAAATTAAATCTAGAATCATTTATAGATTTTGAGGGTTGGCAAGATGTTTCTCTATTTCCGTCGTATATTGTTGCAAGTAATATATGTATATCTCCTCTTTATAGGAGTATTCAACATGATGTTGCATATGCAAATAAAATTTTTCAATACATGAGTTTTGGTAAACCCATTCTAGTTAGTAATGCAACTGCTCAAAAAGAGATCGTTGAAAGAATTAACAGTGGATTAGTTCATCAAGAAAAAAATAAAGATGATTTTTCTTCTAAAGTATTAGAATTATATCAAAATGAAGAGAAAGCAGAAGAATTAGGTAATAATGGTAAGCAATTTATAGAAAATGAATTCTCTTGGGAGGTTACCTCTCAAGCCCTGGTTAAATTATACAATGAGCTCTAAGAAAAAAGTTTTAATTATAACGTACTATTGGCCACCTTCCGGAGGTTCTGGTGTTCAGCGGTGGTTAAAGTTTTCTAAATACCTAAGAGACTTTAATATTGAACCAGTTATTTATACTATAGATAATCCTTCATACCCAATAAAAGATACAAGTTTAGAAAGTGAAGTACCGTTAGGGTTAGAAGTTTTAAAACAACCTATTTTTGAACCAAATTCTTTTCTATCTATTTTCGGAAACAATAAAAAGAAAGAGAGTGCTGGTTTTTTAAATCCAAATCCAACTTTATTGGGAAGATTTTTTCAGTATGTTAGGGCCAATTATTTTATTCCAGATGCTAGAAAGTTTTGGATAAAACCATCTGTTAAATTTTTAAGTAATTATTTAAAGAATAATGAAATTGAAGTTGTAATTACTACTGGTCCCCCTCATAGTATGCACATTATTGGATTAGCACTAAGAGATAAATTTAAAATCAAATGGATTTCAGATTTTAGAGACCCTTGGACCGAAATTGACTATTTCCAACAGTTACCATTAACAAAAAAAGCTAATAAAAAGCACCATCAATTAGAGCAAGAAGTTTTAGAAAAATCAGATATGGTTATAGTTGTTGGCGAGACTATGAAAAAAAAGTTTCTGAAACATAATCACAATATTGAGGTATTAACAAATGGTTTTGATTCATATGAAAATTCATTAACTATAGAATTAGACTCTAATTTTTCTATAACACATGTTGGTTTAATGAATGCTGATAGAAACCCAACAATTTTATGGGAAGTCTTACATGAGATTAGTTCTGAAAATATTGATTTTAAAAATAATTTAAGAATTAAATTCATTGGTAAAATTGATGATACTGTTATTCAAGATATCCAAGTTTTTAATCCTAAAAACATTGTAAGAATACCCTATTTAGATCATGAAGAGGTTCGTAAATATCAAGCTTCTTCTCAAGTATTGTTATTAAGTATTAATCATGTGTCAAGTGCGAAAGGAATTATTACTGGAAAAATTTTTGAGTACTTACAAGCCAAGCGACCTATCCTGGGTATTGGTCCAGAGGACGGAGATGCAGCAGCTATTCTCAAGAAAACAAATGCTGGTAACATTGTAGGTTTTAATAATAAAGTTGAGTTAAAAGCTGCGGTATTAAAATTATATAAAGATTTTAAAGAAGAGAAATTATTTGTAAAATCTATCAATATAGAACAATTTCATAGAAAAAATATAACAAGGCAATTAGCACAAGTAATTAAAAAGGTAGTATCTTAAGAAGTAAAAAATTAATATTATATGGTACTTTAATTATTACCAAAGTTTAGATAAATGAAAAAAATAGTTACTGTTATTGGAGCAAGACCACAGTTTATTAAAGCAGCTGTATTGAGTAGAATAATTAAAGAAAACGGTGCTGTAGAAGAAGTAATCATTCATACAGGGCAGCACTTTGATACCAATATGAGTAAAATATTTTTTGATGAGATGATGATTCCGGAGCCTACCTATAATTTAGAGATAAATAGTATGAGTCATGCAGCTATGACTGGGCAGATGATGGAAAAGATAGAAAAAGTATTAGAAATTGAGAAACCAGATGCTCTTATTGTATATGGTGATACTAATTCTACTATTGCAGGAGCTTTAGCGGCAAAAAAAATGAATATTAAAGTGGTTCATATAGAAGCCGGATTACGATCTTTTAATATGAAAATGCCGGAGGAAATAAATAGAATTTTAACTGACAGAATTTCTGATTTATTGAGTTGTCCTTCTAAGGGTGCTATCAATAACTTACATAATGAGGGCTTTCAGAATTTACCTGTTTTGATTGAGAACCACGGAGATATTATGAAGGATGCTGTTAATTATTATAGTCAGTTTTCAGCAAATAAATCATCCATCATAAAAGATCAAAAATTACAGAAAAATGAATTTGTTTTAGCTACTATCCATCGTCAAGAAAATACTGATGATGAGAAAAAGTTAAGATCAATTTTTCTTGGATTAGAAGAAATTCATAAAACTCATACTGTAATTCTACCAATGCATCCCAGAACAAAATCGGTATTAAATAAATTATCAATACATCCAAAAATACAAGTGATAGAGCCTGTTGGCTATTATGATATGTTAGAATTATTAAAAAACTGCTCAATAGTTATTACAGACAGTGGAGGATTACAAAAAGAAGCCTTTTTTAATAGAAAACAAACTATTGTAGTGAGAGATGAAACAGAATGGGTAGAGCTTGTATCTCAGGGATTTGCAAAAGTAGTAGGTAGTAATACCAAAATGATTTTACAAACGTTTGATACTTTTAAGGCAACAAATAAAGAGTTTACCGTTGATTTGTACGGCAATAATGTTGGGGAAAAAATATATCAATCTATTTATCAATTAATACATTAAATTTTGGGAATTGTACTTAAGCAATCTTTTATAAATACATTAATTATTTACCTAAGTTTTGCTCTTGGTGGAATTAATGTTCTTATACTATATCCTCAAGTTTTAGAGGGTAAATATCATGGGATTGTTGTTTATTTACTATCAGTATCAAATATTATAATGCCATTAGCTGCTTTAGGTGTTCATCATACTATTGTTAAGTATTTTTCTTCTTATAATAATAAAATAGAAAAAGATAAATTTTTATCAAGTATTGTTTTTTTACCCCTTCTAATAGCAATACCACTTGGTTTTTTTGTTTCGGAGTTTTATAATCAAATTGGGAATCGTATTTCTCAGCAAAATCCTATTTTAAAGGATTACACCTTTGTTATTTTTATAGTAGCCATATCAACAACTTATTTTGAGGTTTTTTATTCATGGGCGAAAGTTCAAATGCAATCTATCTTTGGTAATATTTTAAAGGAGTTTTGGAATAGAGCTGTTGTTTTAATATTATTGATTTCAGTCTTTTTTGATTTTTTAACCAAACCTCAATTTATTTATTGTCTAACAGGCGCTTATGTTATTAGGGCTATTATCATGATGTTCTATGCATTTTGGTTGTATTTTCCAAAATTTAGTTTTCATCTTCCAAGAAATTTTAAAGAAGTTTTAAGGTATTCTTTATACATGGTTCTTGCAGGGAGTGCAGGTGCCATACTTCTTGATATTGATAAGGTAATGATACCTGATAAAGAAACTGTTGAAATAGCAGCTTATTATGCAGTTGCGGTATTTATAGGTTCTTTAATAGAAGCACCAGGAAGAGCTATGGCTCAGATTTTACAACCTATTACTTCTAAAACTATTAATGATAATAATGCTGTGGAGATTGAAAGTTTGTATAAGAAAAGTTCTATAAACTTATTATTAGTAAGTGGGCTTCTTTTTTTATTGGTTAATTGTGGAGTTCATGAATTATTTAAACTAATACCTGATAAAGGATATGCTGGTGGAGAATTGGTTGTTTTAATGATTTCAGGAGCTAAAATGTTTACCATGTTTTTAGGAAATAATGGTGCAATTATCAATAATTCTGTATTCTATAAAATTACACTTCCATTAAACTTAGGTATGGCTTTTTCTGTATATTATTTAAATATTTGGTTATTTGATCTTTATGGAACTAATGGTTTAGCATTGGCAACACTCATTGTTATTTTTGTTTTTAATACCATAAAACTTATTGTTTTAAAGTTTAATTTGAATATCACACCAATAACTAATAAAACGTTTATATCACTATTTTTAATAGTTGGTTTATTTTTTGCTTTCTATTTTTGGAATTTTAAATATCATCCAATTATTAATATAGCTTTGAAGACCATTATTATCTCAGTTGTCTACCTTTTAGCAGCGGTAAAATTGAAGATATCTTCTGAGATAAACCATTTATTGACTAAAATTTTAAAACTTTAGAGGTAGCAATCTAAATAATCTGTAAACAGGTGAAGTAGGAATGCTATTCCCAGTATTCTACTTTTTTTTGGAATGACCATAAGGATATATGCTCCAGCTGCATAATAAGTATGTAAAGGGTGAAAATTGATGCTACATCTGTTGGGATCAAATATTGGATCAGTTAGTAAGTGATCTAAATCTACAAGCATTGATCCTAAAAATAGTAAATACACTTGCTTCCATTTTTTTTTATAAAAGCACAAAGAAATAACTAATGGCAACAAAAAATGAAATCCATAGTGAATAATGAATTTTAGAGACATATTTAATTAGTTAACTATTTTTTAAATCTCTTCTGATTCTGCTTAACTGAACTGGGGTAATATTTAAATAAGAAGCGATATGGTTTAGTGGTATAGATTCTAAAATTTGTGGTTTTTCTTCTAGTAATTTTAAATATAATTGTTTTGCATCTAATGAGGACAACTCACGATTTCTTTTATCCATCATAATAAATCCATTTTCAAGGAGTGACCAATATAAATTTGATATTTCTAAGTTAGTGGAGGCAAGCTTTTTAAATTCTCTATAATCGCCTTTTAAAACGATACAATCTGTTAAAGCTTCGTGAGTCATTGTAGAGGGTTCGTCTAAAATTAAGGATGCTAGGGAACCAAATGCTTGAGGATAGACGAACAAAAAACGAGTATGAGATTTTCCTTTTTCATCTATATAATAAGACCTTGTAATACCCTTTTTAATAAAAAACATATCATAGGTTTTTTTTTCTAGAGTAACTAGTTTCTCACCTTTTTTATACTCAACCTCTTCAAATATATTAACTATTAAATTTATTGCTGTTTTTGAATGAATATATAATTCTATAATACTTTTCATTTTTTTTTCTGGTAAGGTGGAAATAAAGTTAAATTTTTTAAAAGGGAATCATATATTTCAAAATTAAGAAAAAAAAAATTTAATTAACCTTTTTTAAATACAAGTACAATAATTAAATAGCTTAAATTTTAGTTATTACCTATGGCTAAACAATTATTTTACGAGAAAATTAATAGAATTAGGACCTTCCATAAAAAGTAGGTCTAGTATAGAAAGGTTTTTTAGAAAGCCAAATTTTTGATCAAACATTTGTATGTAGGACAGAAAAGATATTTCAACCTTCTTTTTTGAGTCTGCAAGATCTCTAAAGTCATTAGGCTTATTTTCTTCGTATGTTTTTGAAAATTTATATTCTATAGGCAATTCAAGTGCATTCTTAATAAAATTGAAAGAATCTAAATTTACATCTAATAAATAAGTGTACTTTTTTGAAAATATTTTCTGAAGGTCATCTTTATAGAATTCAAAAAAAGGAGAGTGATTATAAGCTGCTTCAAATGATTTGTAATGCTGTTTTTGCCAATTTGAATTTTCAACTAGAATGTCTTTAGATTTAGTTTTTTTTGAGGATTTGGGAATGGAAACTGGAATATTTAATAATTGTTTTCCATTAGCGCCATAAATGTAACATCTATTCCTGTAGGTTTGTTTTTGATAGTTGTCTTCTACTTCAAAAGTAATAGAATTAGAATTTAATATTGCATGGTATTGAGATATTGGAGAAAAATATGTAGGAATAAATAGGGCCATTATGACACCTTCTTTTTATTTTTTCTCAAAAATGAATATCCAATATAGCCAGCTAGAGCAATTAAAAAATACATTAGATAAGATACTGGTTTTCCGTTTCCTCCAACAGTGGTAAATAATCTTTCCCATCTAATTTCCCCTTCGTTTATACTAAACCAGATTAAAACAGGCTTACCAACAACATGATCAAATGGAACGTATCCCCAGCTTCTAGCATCTAAAGAATTTTGTCTATTGTCTCCCATCATCCAATAATAATCTTGTTTAAAAGTATAGGATGTTGATTTTTTACCATTTACAAAGATGTGTTCTCCAATCACCTCAAGCTGATTGTTTTCATAATCCTCAATTATTCTTTCATAAAAAGGGATTGAGTTCATATTTAGAGGAACAGTTGTTCCTTTTTTAGGAATATATATTGGGCCATAGTTATCTGTATTCCATGATAAGTTGGTCCCTTGTGGGAACATATTATTTCCCTTATTCCCTTTCGGATTTATCACTTTAACAACGCTATCTACCTCTGAATCTTTTCTGAGTTTAGCAGCTATCTCATCAGTAATATTAGCCTTTCTTATTTTTGTACTAATTTCTTTGATATCTAATCTGTAGCCATTTATAATCCATTGAGGAATGCCTTCATCAGAGGTGGTAATAATAAACTGATTATCCTTTATTTTTTCGGGATTATTTGTAGCATATCTCATTACCTTTTCAAACTGATTTTGACTGGTAAAGTTGATGATAAACTTTCTTTCAAATTCTTTGTCAGTATACCTTAGTAGCTTTTGTGTAGACAATCCTTTTTCAGAATAAACTCTGTTATAAAATTGAAGTTTCGCTCTGTCTGGAAGTATATTTTGTTTTCCATTAATATATACATATCCATCTCTTACTTCTAGTGTATCACCAGCAATTCCAACACACCTCTTAACATAATTAGTTTTTTTATCTAAAGGCTTAAAATCTGTTCCTTTACTTGGATCCATCCAGTGAACCAATGTATCTACAGGCCAATTAAAAACAACAATATCATTCCTTTTAATTTTTTGAAATCCAGGAATTCTTAAATAAGGTAATAGAGGCTTGTTTAAATAAGACTTGGTATTCTTTTCACTTATTATAGCAGTAGGGATGCTGTCATGGAGCATAGGGGTAGCAATAGTAGTTGTTGGTACCCTTGCGCCGTAATGAAATTTACTTACAAATAAGTAATCGCCAACTAACAATGTTTTCTCAAGTGAAGAAGTGGGTATAGTGTAGGGTTGCATTACATAGGTATGAACTAGGGTAGCAGCTATAATAGCAAAAGCAATAGAACTTACCCATTCTCCAAAAGCTGTCCTAGGCTTTAAACTTCTATTTAATTTATATGTTGAATTTGTAGCATAGTTTATGAAAAACAAGTAAAACCCTAAAGTTAGTAACACTAAAGCAGTATCTTTTCGTTTATTAAAACCAAAACTTCTAGCGGTTTCTATCCATAGTATAGGAAACATTAATTGATTTATTACTGGAATAAATAATAAAATTACCCACCATTTAGGTCTGTTTATAATCTTCATTAAAATAACAGCATTGTAAATAGGAATAGCAGCTTCCCAAGCTTTTCTGTTGGCTCTTTGATATAATTTCCATGTTCCTGTAAAATGTATTACTTGAATTACCAGGAAAAAAATAAACCATTCAATAAATGTCATACTATACTATTTTACTATTTTGTTATTTGTTGCAAATAAAAGAAAATGTTACAATATTTATTCTAAGTTTAACACATCTTTCATTGTATACACTCCATTTTTATTGATTAACCATTCTGCAGCTATAATAGCACCATGAGCAAATCCCTTTCTGTTGTGAGCTGTGTGTTTAATTTCAATAGAATCTATCTCAGATTCATAAGCTACTATGTGTGTTCCAGGAATGTCTTTAATTCTTTTAGAGCTAATAGGAATAATTTCTTTATCGACTTTCGTCAGATTGGTATGTAAACACCATTCTTTTTTAGAGGAATTTTTAATAGTTTGTTCTGCAATTGTGATAGCAGTTCCACTAGGTGCATCTAATTTTTTAGTATGATGAACCTCTTCTATACTAGGAGAGTAATTGTTTTTTGAATTCATTATTCTAGAGAGTTTCTTATTTAACTCAAAAAAAAGATTCACACCAATGCTAAAATTAGAGGCATAAATAAAACTTCCATTATTTTTTTTACAGATAGTTATTGCTTTTTCGTAATCTTCCAACCATCCAGTAGTTCCAGATATTACTGGAATATTTTTTTTAAAACAGCTTGTAATGTTGTTGAATGCAGCTTTAGGAACACTAAAATCTATGGCTACATCTGCTTCAGATAAATCGTACTCCTCATCTTCTTCAATTTTTAAAATTACTTCATGTCCTCTTTCAAGTGCGATTTTTTCAACTTCTTTCCCCATTTTCCCATATCCAAAGAGTACTATTTTCATGTATTTTTTATTTAAAAAGTATACTTAAAACTAAATCCAACAGAAGGAGCTTCAAAATTAATAGGATTGGTTGATATAGACGGATTAATACTGATATTATCACTTGCATCAAATTGTAATAAATGAGCGTTAACACTTGCCTCTACCACCTGAAGAACATAACCTAGTAATACAACTAATAAAGAAAGGTCTCGATTGCCTCTCAATGTTTTTTGAGCTCTCTCTAATCCTGTTATTGAGATAAGTTCTGTTCCATCATCTAACGTAAATTCATCTCTTATTCCTGTTTTACGTTGCTTGTATGCTTTTCTGTATCTTTTATATTCACTGTTGTTATCTAAATAAAAATAGGTCGGAATTCCAACAGCTGCCCAAGCTAAAGGTACTTTCCAATATTTTTTATTATAGATTTGACCTCCACCAGGAAATACTGCAGAATAGAATGCAGCTTTAGACGGAGATAGTGGGTTGTATATTCTATTAAAAGTTATTTCATTTTTCTTTTTCCCAACTTGAGTAGTATCTTTTTGACTAAAACAGCAAAAAGAGGTAAGAATTAGAACGCTCAGTATGAAATTTTTAAGAAACACTTATTTTAATAAGTTTTTAATTCGTTCAAAATCTTCTTTAGAATGAAATGGAATTGAAATTTTCCCTTTTCCTTTGGAATTTATAGTGATGTCAATTTTCTGATCAAGATATTTATTGATCGTTAAAATACTCTCTTTAATATATTTAGGTAACTTTTTGTTGACTGATTTACTTTGTGAAGTATTGCTTTTTAAGTTTTTAACTAATTCTTCAGTTTGTCTAACAGATAATTTATCTTTTAGTATTTTTTTGTAAATACTTAGTTGGTCATTTGAGTCACTTACATTAATCAGCGCCCTACCATGACCCATAGAGATGAACCCATCTCTCATTCCAGTTTGCAAAATTGGATCTAGTTTAAGTAGTCTTAAGTAGTTTGCAACGGTAGATCTTTTTTTACCTACCCTTACACTTAAATTTTCTTGAGTTAATTGTATCTCATCTATAAGTCTTTGGTATGATAAAGCGATTTCTATAGGATCAAGATTTTTACGTTGAATATTTTCTACCAATGCCATTTCTAGCATTTCTTGGTCATTAGCGGTTCTAACGTAGGCCGGTATTGTTTTATTGCCAATTAATTTTGAAGCTCTAAATCTACGTTCCCCTGAAACCAATTGATAGGTGTCTCCTAATTTTCTGACTGTTATAGGCTGGATAACTCCTAATTCTCTTATGGAAGTTGCTAACTCACCTAATGAGTCTTCATCAAAATAGGTCCTTGGTTGGTATGGATTTACCTGAATAGTTTCTAATGCTACTTCTATAATGTTACCAACAACATCATCGTTGTTTTTAAAATTATTGGAAGTATCTTTTAATAATGCAGATAAACCCCTACCTAGTGCCTGTTTTTTTGTGGCTTTAGCCATAGTATTGATTCTTTTTTAAGAGTTCATTAGCCAAATTTAAATAATTTACAGCACCTTTACTTGTTGCGTCATAAGAAATGATGCTTTCTCCATAACTTGGTGCTTCTCCTAAACGTGTATTTCTTCGAATAATTGTATCAAAAACCATGGTGCTAAAGTGTTTTTGAACCTCATCTACTACTTGATTAGATAAACGTAATCGAGAATCAAACATGGTAAGTAATAATCCTTCAATATCTAAATCTTTGTTATGGATTTTTTGAACACTTTTAATTGTGTTTAATAATTTACCAAGACCTTCTAATGCAAAATATTCACACTGTATAGGAATGATCACAGAATTGGCTGCAACCAATGAGTTAAGCGTAATTAATCCCAGAGAAGGAGCACAATCAATAATTATAAAATCATAATTATCTTTAATTTTTTTAAGAGAATCTTTCAGCATATATTCTCTTCTTTCTTTGTCTACCAATTCAATTTCAATGGCTACTAAATCTATGTGTGATGCAATGATATCTAAATTTGGTGATGAGGTTTTTAAAATAGCTTCTTGAGCTGAGCAAGTATGCTCTAGTACTTGATAGCTTCCAATTTCAATAGATTCTATGTCTATGCCTAGTCCAGATGAAGCATTAGCCTGAGGATCAGCATCTATCAATAAAACTTTTTTCTCTAAAACTCCGAGTGCTGCAGCAAGATTTATAGAGGTAGTTGTTTTACCGACCCCACCTTTTTGGTTTGCTATTGCTATAATTTTACCCATTGAACAATTCTGGTTTTATCTAGTAAATTTACAATTAAATACTATTGTTGGAAAGAATAGATGTTAACAAAGTTTAAACAATTTAAATCACTGATTTTAAATTAATTAAAACGCGTTTATTCAAGTTTTTAAACAATTTTTAAGGTAAGTTATAAACCCAAATTTTTATAATAATGCTTACAAAATTATGAGTTTCTTTCTGGGATATTTTTTAATATTTGTTGTAAAAATTTCCAAAATTTTTGAACAGATGAAATACTAACTTTTTCGTCTGGTGAATGAGCTCCTTTTATAGTGGGGCCAAAAGAAACCATATCTATTAGCGGGTAGTTTTGCCCAAGAATACCACACTCTAATCCTGCATGACAGGCAGCTACTTTTGCTTTTTCACCAAATAAATTTTCGTATAAGTGAGTGCAAATTTTTAATATTTCTGAATTTATATTAGGTTGCCATCCTGGATAGGAGCCAGATAATTCAACTTTAAAATTGGCTAATTCAAAACAAGATGTTAATGCATTAGTTAAATCTTTCTTTGATGAATCTGAAGAAGAACGTGTTAAACACGCTACATATATATTTCCATTTCCAACAATTATTCTAGCTATATTATTTGATGTTTCCACCAAATCAGTAATATCTGGGCTCATTCTGTAAACCCCATTTAATGTTGTGTATATAGATTTCAAAAAAACTTTTTGAGTTGCTATATCCATTATTTTGTTTGGAATATCTGTATTAATTATATCTATGGCTAGATTTGGTTCTAAGGCTTTAAATTCTTCTTTAATTAAACCAATCAAATCTTTCATTTTTAACAAAAAGCGTTCCTTCTCATTTTCTTTTATTACGATTGTTGAAAAACTTTCTCTTGGTATGGCATTTCTTAAACTACCTCCATCTATGTTTGAAACTCTTAACCCAACTGATTCTGTTCCGTAGTACAGTATTCTATTCATTAATTTATTGGCATTTCCTAAACCTTTATGAATATCCATTCCAGAATGTCCTCCTTGTAATCCTTTAATGGCTATTTTAAAAGCTAGTGTTTCTGATGGTGTTGTTTCTTCTTGGTAATTTCTATTTGCAGTTACGTCAATACCTCCAGCGCAACCCATATCTATTTCATCGTCCTCCTCTGTATCTAAATTTAATAGAATTTCACCTGATAAAATACCTCCCTTTAATCCCATAGCACCAGTCATTCCGGTTTCTTCATCGATTGTGAAAAGTGCTTCTATAGTTGGATGCTCTATGGTGTTAGATGAGAGAACTGCCATGATAGCTGCAACTCCTAATCCATTATCTGCTCCAAGTGTAGTTCCGTCTGCAGTAACCCAATCTCCATCTATGAACATGTTTATTCCTTGAGTTTCAAAATCAAAAACTGTTTCAGAATTTTTTTGATGAACCATGTCCAAATGGCTTTGCATCACAACAGTTTTTTTATTTTCAAAGCCTTTAGTTGCAGGCTTTTTTATGATAACATTTCCAACTTCGTCTACAATAGTCTCTAACATTAGTTTTTTTCCGAAATTGACCATAAAATTAATAATTCGTTTTTCTTTTTTTGAAGGGCGAGGTACCGCATTTAAGTCAGAAAAATGATTCCAAATACTAACAGGTTGTAATTTTCTTATCGGAGAATCCATAGGTATTATAAAGTAAAATATTTTGTGTAAAAGTAACTAAAAACAAAGGCTGTATTAAGAAATATCTATTACTATTTCACCAATATTTTTTCTTACTTTCTTTTGATGAGTCATGATGTCATCCTCAGCTCTGTACCCAACAGGTAAAACCAGTACAGATGATAGATTTTTTTCTTTTAAACCCAAGACTTCGTTATACTTTTCTGGAATAAAACCTTCCATTGGGCAAGAATCTATTTTTTCGTTTGCACAAACAGTTAACAAATTTCCTAATGCTAGATAAGCTTGATTTTTACCCCAAGAAAGTAGATCTTCAGTAGTTTTTTCAGAAATGGTTGTTGTAAGATATTCTTTAAAAGAGTTGATAATTTCATTAGGTGTATTTCTAATTTCTTTTACTCTTTCAAAATATTTTTCTACGTCAGTTTCATCTAATTTTGTGTCTATACAAATAACGAGTAGGTGAGAGGCTTGAGAGATCTGTTGTTGATTCCAGCTGTGTTTAACAAGCTCTTTTTGAATATCTTTATTTTTTACTACTACTAGTTTAATAGGTTGCAAACCGTAGGAAGTAGCTGTTAGATTAAAGGCTTGTTTTAAAATATTAATTTGATGGTCACTTAGAATTTTGTGATGATCAAATTTTTTCACAGCATATCGCCATTTAAGATTATCAATACTATTCATTCTGGGTTTTTAATTTTTTACAAAAATACAACCCTATAGTGATTTCATCAATTTCTTATTATTGTAAAAATCAATTATCAAATAGATAAATACTTTTTGATATTAGATTATTAGAGTTATTTGTTTGGGTTTAGCATGTTTTTAATTCTTGCCAAACAATCATCATAATGGTATCTAGTCATCAAATTAATATTCTTTTTATTTATGCTTGTTAGTTGATTTTTTAAAACAATTAATTCTCCTCTAAAAATAGAAAATAAATCAAAAGTTTTAATGTCTTTAGTATTCATTAACGAGGATATTTTTTCAATGAATGACTTTTGAATATTTCTTCTGTAAATTGTTACATTTTTATTTGTTTTTATTTCTGAAAATAGTCCATTCCTTAAATCTCTGAACATATCTAATGTACTATAGAGATCTTCTTGTGTTAGTTCTGCATCCATCATTCTTTGTAATCTTTTAGTGTTTAAAAGACTAAAAAGTTGCCTATTTTGTAATTTTAAAATACTTTCTGTATGTCCAGATGGATTAATATTTTTAATGATTTCATTTGGGATCAACCATTCTACGTTATTAAAAACATTGTTTTGAAGCCATTTCATAGCTTCTTTCTGTGATGTTTTAGATGAATTTGTGTAAATATAACCATCTTGTTCTGGTTTTTTATTATTTTCTGTAACACCACCAATAATACCAGTTACATGACCAGAGTATCTACTAAAAACCCCTAACAATTCTCTATGTAATTCTGATAAATCATCATAATTATTAGTTTGGTCAGAAGTCCAATTTTGAAGGTTTTTTGCAACAATTTTTAAGTTTTTAACTCCATAAGTACTTGCTTTTACTTGATTATTTCCTATACCTTCTGTTTGAGATTCTGGATCGAAACCACCTCTTCTTTGAATTCCAAATTTATAAATAGGATTGTTTCCTTTATCAGAAATCCATTTGTCTAAAGTTTTAGTTTCATCTGCGGGTTTTTTAATATTTGGAAGCACTCGATACCCCCAATTGATCGAATAGTGGTCGTAAGGACCTAATTGACGTATAAATCTTATATTTTTATCACCAGGTTGCGCTACATAATTATATCTAGCATAATCCATGATGGTAGCAGCTATTCCATTTTTTTGAGTAAACTCCCCAGATCGTAAGGAATCTACAGGATATGCATAACTTGCTGCCATGTTATGAGGTAGACCCAGCGCATGACCTATCTCATGCGAAATTACCATACGCATCATTTCTCCAATTTCTTCTTGGGGTGTATCTAATGATCTAGCTAAAGGATTTGCTGCACCTGTTTCAAGTAAATACCTGTTTCTATAGGAACGAAGATGATTGTGGTACCATACAATATCACTTTCAATTATTTCTCC
>Ga0257120_1000303_pt1 | contig 38273 bp, 69 predicted proteins | sample SI106_10metaG_FD_190153 | JGI IMG/M metagenome (GOLD analysis project Ga0257120, IMG submission 190153) | Marine microbial communities from Saanich Inlet, British Columbia, Canada - SI106_10 | ecosystem: Environmental > Aquatic > Marine > Inlet | place: Canada: British Columbia | collected...
GCTAGATGATCAAACTCTCCGTAAGTCTGTATCTCATATGCTTTCTTATCTTTATTCCAAGTAAAGCTGCTAACACATCTACCATTAAGCTCTTTACCGAACTGTCCTAAGTTCATATGCTGTTTAATATAAGGTCCTCCTGAAGGGTCAACCATATTCACATTATCAGTATCTGAGAATACCATCGGTCCGTAATCTTCTGTTATAGGTCCTGCCTTAACCCAGTTACCATCTACATCGTATATCTGCTCATGTACCTTCTCTTCGAATTCGTGTTGGTTTAACTGTCCTCCATCTTTCCGGAACTGTTGATAAGCTGCCTTATATACATTCGGAAAGCCTATTCTAACATGCTCGAAAGGTCCTTCCCATAGAATAATCCCATCTTCTTGTTTAGTAAACGTATACTCGTCTCCGTATCTATTCTTATATTCTACCATATTCCATATTCTTTACCAATTTCATAAAAAATTCCTATTACCATCCCTATGGTAAATGCTGTAAGTATAATTCCTGTTAGCTTATAACCATTTTCAACTTGGGATTTTGATCTACCTTGCCAATTACTTGGATTCCATTTTTTATTCATTATTATGCTTTTTGGTTGTTAAATCTATCTAATAAATCTTTAGTTGTTTCAGTTTGAGCATCATATTTTTTATGGAATCTTACTACCTCCATCTCACTACTATAACCTAATTGGAATGAAACCCAACTACCTGATGGAAATTTAACTTCAACAATTGGAAAATCTGTATAATTTCTTCTTGATCTATAATAATCAGAACCAATAGTAACTTTAGCTTCAGGATATAATGTTTGATACTTAGCAACTACATTATTTAAAGCAATATTTTGCTTATTTTTATATTCTAATTCACCTACTATACGTTCGTTATGTTCTTTATACTTAACAAGTAATGAACTTGGCTTATAATGTCTGTACTGTTTAGTAATACTAGTACACATTAATTTATCACCATCTAAATCTACACTGCTTTTATATGTTTTAAGCTCACCACTTTGAATGGTATTAACCCAAAGAAAAACATTACCTGTATTTTGCATGTAAGTAGCTTCAAATTCATAATCTGTGTTATTATAACCATAACCAAATCTTGTTTCTCTAGTAACTTCTTCAACTTCAAAATTACTACTATAATCTTGACCATAAACAAAACCTGCTTCATCAAGCATTAACATGATTTTACTATTCCTTTTCTCAGCTTTAATAGCTCTTTCAGCTTGGTTCTTGATAAATCTATTAACTTCTTCTTGTTGTTCTGTTGTTAATACTTTTCCGTGAAATAAATCTAATTGAATTGCGTTTGACATAACCTTTATTTTAATTAATAATGAAACTTCGTGTCCCACTTATGTGTAAATATACGAACTCTCCTCCGGGTAACCACATTTTTATGCATAAGTCTGTATTTTTTCTTTGCTTACTTGTACTAAAGTGCCATTCATTTTAATTAAAATATTACCATTATGGTGTATACCAAAGCACTTTTTACGTTTATTGTTATATGTTATCCAATCTCCTGCTTTCATATTAAAAAGGTAATGGTTCGTTAGACATATCTTTAGGTGTAAATGTTGGATCATCCAATTTACGATAGTGTGTGGAAGCAAATGGTTGTTCACCTATTTCTGATACTACAATTTGATCTGAGTGTCGTCTATTTTCAATTGACAATTTTAAATCATTAGCTCGTTTTCTAGCCATATAATCATTATCAGCATAAACGTACATATCCATTGTAACAACGTATCTTTTATTTTCTTTATTCATAACCTTTATTTTATATTATAATTTTATTTTATTGTATTCAACTTTTTTAGTGGTATTAATGCAGGTGATTAAATCATCTACAACACATGGATCGACTATAGCGCCTTTTTCTTGTAATTTATAAACAATTGATTCTAATAATGTGTAAGAGTGTAATGTTGACATATAACCTTTATTTAACGCTGGTGCTTACGTGCTCCAACATGGTGAATATACGAACTCTAGCCCGGGAAGCCAAGCCTCTTGCGCATTACTTTATTTTTCTTTTCTAATAGTGGCATTAGGCCAATTACCTATTTTCATATCTAGATTTATTAATAAATCAATTCTATTAGTATATCTTTTATTCATCTTATCCATTACAATGTAAACCCCATCGTAATCTGTTCCCATCACACACACTTTAGTTCCTTTTGGGAACTCTTTCAATAAATCCCTACTTACCGCTATTATTTTATGTTTATATGGGTTATTTAAATCTAACTCAAACATAAACGCAGTATGTCCTGGGTCTGAGTTTGTTTGTTCAGGTACCGCGTTATACACAGTAGCATGTACATTTTTTTCTATTGAAGTAAAGGATAATAAACCTAATGATAATAGTATAATTAATTTTCTCATATTTATTTGTTATTTAAGTAATAGATTGCATCTGTTATTTTTTGACAACGTTTATAGTCTTCAAGATCCTCCATATTTTCTAAATTTACCTCTAATGTTTCAGCTAAATCTTCTCTACCTATAATAACATCATATGTTAAATCTTCATCTTTTGTATAAATTCTTATAACTGGTATTTCTGGAGAGATAGTGTCAAGATTTTTAAGTGCTGTATCTACTATTAAATTGGGTAAAAAGGGACTATCACTTTGAAACATTTCTTCCATCTCTTCGGATGTTTCAAATTCCAATTTGTGATCAAATACTAATTTATTGTCATCACTAAAAAATTCTAAGTAAGGTTCTTTATCCATATTGTATATCTATTTAGATATTAATATACGAAAATTATATGTGGTATCCTAATTCTTATTAGGGGAATTTATTTCAATTAACCAACCCCATTTTATACCATTTGTCATTCTATTTTTGATAGTACCCCAATCACCTGTTTTTTCACAGTATTGAAAGTCTCTCAATATTTGTTCTTCCCTTTGCCTACAACGATCCCATTCATCTGTTATTACAATTTGATATGTTATATTTTTGTAGGTGTAAGTAGTCATATTAAAAATTATCTAAAAAATCCCCTTTGAGTGGTTTATTTTTTAATTTTTGGTATTTTTCATCCGATTTTAGTGTTTTGGATGCTAGTTTTTCTAAATGTTTAGATTTTTGGACATCATAATCATCAAGAATTTGTTTATGTTTTTTATTTCTCATTATATTCTACTTATGTATTGATTAGTATCATCTTCATCAACTCCATCTAATCCTAATTCTTTTAAACGTTGTAAATGATAATCATCTATTTCAAAATTAATGGTTTCGCTTGTACCGTAATGTTCTTGTTGAGACTCTATTTGTTGTTCATCTTTTTTATTAAATATATCCCCTACTTGTAAAAAGTAATGATTATAACATAATAACTGAACATTAGTTAAGCTATAATTATTGCTGTTTTTATCTTTAAAATGTAATAGTAATGGTACTTTATAGTCTAATACTCGTCTTTCTTTAAATTTACATATACCACATTGTTCTTCCATATACCCTTGTTCTATAAGGGCGTATTTGAGTTTATTAGGGTCAAAATGTGAAGCAGCTATTCTACCTTCAATTATTTCAATCATGTGGGGCATCTTTTTAGAGCCCTTTAAAAATTTTGGTACACCAACACCTGCTTGGTTTTTATGCGACTCAAAGATTTTATATAGTTTAGCCCATTTTTTATAATGCTGGTAGGAAACATGCAAGTAACGTGCTGCTGCCATATTCGAAAGTGTTTTCGATTGGGCAGCAACCATTTGTTCCTTAGTTAATGGTTTTGGTTTAGCCATTATTTTTCCTTAGTATTAATAATTTTAAATGGACCTTGTAGATTCTTATCATCTTCTATGTCTATTTTATTTTCATTTGTGATTTTATATTCTTTATCTTTTTCGCTTAGATAAGAATTATAGTCTGAATCAGACATAATAATGGTTTCAACCCAAGTGTGGTCTCCTTCACCTTTTAAAACTGTGATGGCTTTTTTAGTTTCATTTCCTAGTCCTGATTCTGAACATTTAACACAAAATGAATAATTATATTGAGTTAATCTTAATTCAGGCATATCTTCCTTGCATTCACTACAAGGTATCATTTTTAAATTCATATTTTTTATTTTATATAATAGCTCTTCCTCTCATTCCTTCCCAATCTCTGTTTTCTCTAACATCATTATTTTTACAATCAACTGCTGTTAGCATTCTTGGTTTTACATTTAAATCATGTGCTAAATTAATTAATGCATTAACATCTTTTGGGAAACAATGTCCACCATAACCAAAATCACCATCTGGTCCTGGTACTGACCAATGGGATTTGCCTAGTCGTTCATCATACGTAGCATACTCTATTACTTTATCATAATCAACATCTAATCCATTACATATTTGATACATTTCATTTGCAAATGATACTTTAGTTGCTAGAAATGAATTGGTAACATATTTAACCATTTCAGCGTATGTTGAATCAGTTTTAACAATAGCCGCTTTTGGAAATACTTTAGAGTATATGGTTTTTAATTTAGTTGTTGATGTTCTAGGACCACCTAAAATAATTCGTGTTTGATTTTCAAAATCCGATACGGCATTTGCTTCAGTTAAAAATTCAGGATTAAACACAACATCAAGTGATTTAAATTGTTTATTCCATTTAGATGTAGTACCAGGGGGTATAGTTGATTTAATAACTACTGTTTTAGCAACTCCAAATTCAAATACACGTTTAATAGCTGCCTCAACTATATCTGTGTGACAACTACCATCTTGATTCATTGGTGTTGGTAAGCATATAAATATAATATCGTTATCTAATGTTTCCTGTTCACTACTATTACAATGAACCATACCCTTTATATCATATGTTTTAATATCATAGTAATTTTTAAACTTTTGATATATAGCGTTACCAACAAATCCCTGACCTATAATTCCTATTTTCATATTATTTATTTTTCCAAAATGAGTAAATTCCTTTTTCTAATTCGTAACTAGGCCACACAAAACGTTCTCTCATAGGCTGTTTTTGAGCCCATTCCCACATTTCTGTTAGTCCTTCCTTTAAATTTGTTTTATGTTCAAATCCTAAAATATCAATAGATTTTTGAAAAGTTGGGATTGAATGTTTGACTTCATGTCTACCTTCCTCATAAGCCAAACAACAAGCTCCTATTACTTCTTTCATTATTTTTGCTGCTTCAAAAATTGAATGTTTTTCAATACCACCTAAATTAATAATTTCTTTACTAGCATCTGGTTTAGTAGCTGCATTCCAAAGTGGTTCTAATGAGTCATCAATATAACTGAAAGCTCTGGTTTGTTCTCCATCTCCAAAAATAGTCATATTTTCTTCATTTAAATGTTGATACATCCAAATACCCAAAACGTTTCTGTATTTATCCCAAATGTTTTGTTTTATGCCATATACATTATGAGGTCTAACTATACAATAATCTAGCCCATGTTGCTCATTAGCAATTTGTATATCCATTTCACAGGCATACTTTGCAACCCCATAAGGATCTATAGGTTTTGGAACTTGTGCTTCATTAAATATACCACCATCACCATGTCCATATACTGCTAAAGTTGATGTAAATACCAACCTTTTAACGTCATGTTTTATACAATTATTAACTATACGTGCCGTTGACTTTAAGTTATTATCATAGTTATATCCACGTATAAAAGGTGATAATCCTTCAGCTGCATAAGCGGCAAAATGGAAAACATAATCAAAATTATTAACTTCAAAGCAATTTTCAATTGGGTGGTTTACTAAATCCATTTGCCAAAAATCAACCTTTGGGTTAATATTTTCTTCAAAACCCCCACTTAAATCATCAATACCTACTACCTTATATTCTGGTTTATTTTCAATAATCCAATCTGCTAGTCTACTACCTAATAAACCTGCTACTCCTGTAATTAATACTTTTTTACTCATTTCTTTAAAAAATTATTTAGTTTAGTTAAATTCATCCTAGTATCCCAAGGGACGTGTGATGGTGCAGGTATTAATGTACTAAAAGGAGCTAGGTCAGCCAAGTATTTATCGCCTGTTCCTATATTAAATACCCCATTAGCCTTTTTATTAATTAACTCTATTATTATACCAGCCATTTTTTGTACTGTGTCACCACTTGTTCTTACATCCCATACTTTTTGATGTGGGAAAGGGTGTGGTTTATGTAATCCTCTACATATTAAATAGTTAAAATTACATAGCTGGATATATTCATCAGCTAATAGTTTTGTATAAGCATACCATGTGTTATCAGGAAGGGGTATATCTTCTTCAGTTGGTGGTCTTTCATTTTTAGCATATACAAATTCAGTAGAAATATGAATTAACTTTACACTATTATTATTACATATGTTTGAAACACTAACTGCAAATCTATAATTTATATCTCTATGAATAGCCTGATTTAATGAATATGATTGGGTGTGTGCTATACAATTTATAACTGTATCATAGTTTTTAATTAATTTACCTAAACCTTCAGAATTATCTATATCTAAAGTTTCTCGTTTTCTAGATACCATATCCCAACCTGTTTGTCTATGTAATTCACTCCCTAATAAACCATCACCTAAAATTAATACCTTCATTATTGATTAAAAAATTCTTTAATTTTATCACAAACATAATCAACATCTTCAATTGTTAAACCGTGGTGTGCTCCTAATAAAAACCCATTCTTCATAATAAGGTCAGAATTTTTAAAGTCTTGTAAATATTCTCTATAAACAGGATGTCTAGTTACATTACCAGCAAACGTAACTCGGGTTTGGATGTCATTGTCCTCTAGAAAAGTTAATAATTCAAAACGTTTTTCTGTTTGAAATGGGATTGCTAACCAATTAGGTTCTATTGAATCATCAGGTAATATTAAGTCTCCTACTCCCTGTAAGTTTTCTAAGTATCTTTCAAAATTTGCTCTTCTAATTTTAGAAAATTTTTCAAAACGGTTTAACTGAACTAAACCAAAGGCAGCATTCATTTCACATGCTTTCATATGATAACCTAATACACTATATAAAAATTTATGGTCATATGGTATTCCATCTACAGTATGATTAAACCTATCATCCATTATTTCAGAGTCATTACCTAACCTACCCCAATCTCTGTATTGTAAAGCTTTAGTTACGTGTTTTTCATCGTTAAACATTACCATTCCTCCTACACCACCAGCTGTAATAACATGAGAAGCATAAAAGCTAGTAGTAGAAACATCTGTAATTTGGGTTTCTGTAATTGTGTCAGCAGAATCTTCAATAAGGAATATATCTTCTCTACCCATAGCAATAAGGCCTGCTTTTAATTTAGCCCAATCAGGTTTATTACCAATAAGATTAGGTAACATAAGAGCGGAAGTTTCGTTAGTTACTGCTGCTAATACTTGGTCTATATCGGCAACGTAGTCAGTTAATCCAACATCTACAAATACCGGTTTATACCCTAATTGTATGATAGGAGCTAATGTAGTTGCAAAAGTACACGCAGGAGTTATAATATGTGTGCCTTTTTTCAAATTCAAACCTGCTATTGCCAATAAACAAGCAGATGAACCACTATTTACAAATACACCAAACTTTTTACCAAATCTTTTAGCAATTGCTTTTTCAAATTCAACAGATTTTGGACCTTGTCCTCCTAACCATCCTGCTTTTAAACATTCAGTTACAGCATCAATTTCTTCTTGTCCATACGATTCAAATTTATATGGTGCATACCATACTTTTTTAGTGTGTTTTGTCATAACTTATATACTTTTAATATTATATTAAATGCCATTTACAAAATGGTGATAACCAAGCTGTTTCCCCATGAGTGGCAAGTCCTGGTATTGGGGTAATTAATAATTCTTTTTGTGCTCTTAAATCTAAAAACATTTGAAAGTCATTAGGATGAGATTCTGATGTCCATTTTCTTAATGTTTCTTCTGTACGTTTTAATGTAGATACTTTGGCAGCAAATGTCATTGTTGTACTATTTGTTATCTTCCAATGACAACTATCAGTTAAGTATACTCTAGTATCTTCAGCACCACCTTCACAATAAGGATTACCACCCTTACTTGGGGCCATGTATTTATCTGGGTGGTCATATAATGAGACAAATGATGCTCCTAATTCAAATGCTTCTTGAATTATTTTTTGAGACCCAGGTTTATGAAGGTAATCATTTTCTATAAAGTAAACAATTTCATCATCGTCATATGTTAAAGCTTCGTCTAACGCTAGATTAAATGTTGCCGCTCCATTACCTTTTTCAGTATATAAAATACAATTTCGTGTTACATACTTTTGAATCATATTATTAGTATCTTCCGATACATTGTCTGCTATAACACTCCAAATGGAATCATCAAATTCTTTAGTAGCATTTGCTAAACAATTTTCATTGTTGATATAATCAGGTTTTACTTTATTATAACCCGTATCTGATATTCTATATATTATTCTCATCTATTTATATTCTATACCTTTAATAATTTGTCCATTTTTAGGATTGTGAGAATTATTTTCAAATAAATTTGGTGGCATACCCCATTTATAGATAAAGGTTTGTGCCGCAGGTGATTCAGATGAAATCATTTCTTCCTTGTTCTTACCTTTTTTAGTTGCCATACTTACAAAATGATAAAAATGTGCCTTAGATGTTCTGCTAAATTTTAAACCATTTAATTCTAATTTAAGGAAAAAGTCCCAATCACATATAAATGGAGATTTATAAAGTGTATCAAACCCACCAACAATCATATAGTCTTTTTTAGACATAGCAAAGGGAAATATTCCCCCATCAGGAGTTGAAATATCATTGCGTATCGTTGGTTCATATTGTTTAAACCCTTCATAATCAAATTTACTTGGATGAAGACCAAAATTCTTTACAGGAAAACCAAATATACCATTAAAGGGTTCAATTTGGTTAATTGTTAATACATGACCATATTCTAGTTCTTCCTCGATAACTTTATCCCAATCTTTACATAATACGTTATCATCATTAATTATGACAATAGTTTCATTATCAGCATTACAAACCCCTAGGTTTAATGCCATTTGCATACCTTGATTTTGTTCTAAAGGTAGAAAATTAATTTTATCCTGATATTTTTCAACAATATGTTTGGATTCTTTTACAAATCCATCTAATATCACTATAATTTGATTTTTTATAGATTGTCCTTCTAATGCTGATTCTAAACATATATCTAGACATTCTGGGTTTCTGTATGAGGGTATAATTAAACTTACCATTTATAATGTTTTTTCAATGTTATAATATCTTTCGTTTTGTTTTTCTTGTCTCTCTACTTGTTTATTGTGAGTGATACTAAATCCTTCTTCTACAGGTAAGGAGGCAAATTCCTTATATCCTGTTACCATACCATGAACGGGGTGTCCTGTCCATTGGATTTCTGGTGTATTTTTGTATATTCGTTTTTGTTGGTCAGGCCAATTGACCCAACCCTTTTCATTTACTCTCCAACCCCACTTTTTAATATGTGCCTCAGTTAAACCTTCTACAAGATTTTTACGTGGGACTACTAACATATCTAATGTTGGGTTTGATTCTAAAATAGGTTTTAAATTAGATACTAAACCTTCATTTGGTATTTCATCCGCATCTATTTGGAATATATAATCTCCAGTACATTTGGAGTTCATATAATTCTTATTTTCTAAGAAGTTCTGTTGAAAATCAAATGGAAATGCTACTGCTTTATCTTGGTGATGTTCTAACACATCTAATACCTCTCCAGTAACTCTATTGTTATCATAAACAATTACAATTTCATCTTCTTTATCTATTATAGGACTAATAAATTCAATCAAATGTTGGAGCTCCCTAGCCTCATTGCAAACTGTTATTCCGTAACTTATTTTCATATTTATTTAGTTTGGTAATGCCCCAATATACGAAAGAGCATCTATATAATCACGCTCTCCAAAATATTTTACGGTAGACATATCTGGTTTATATAAAGATTTTGAACCATCTTTGTTTTCAATTTCTTCTTCTAATTTAATGGCTTTAACAGCTGCCCACTTCCATTCTTCAATACTAGCACCTGAAGCATAAACCATTCCTAGTTCAGGAACATTTATATTATTAGGTAACCATATTAACTCAGTATCTTTGTCTAACCAAGCTAAATCCTTATAAAGTTCAGGAAGTAAAACCATTTGTTCATTATAGAAATCAGTCCCAACTTTCATTAAAGTATTTGTAATAAAACCACATGATAAACTCATATACTGCGTTATATCCTTGCTTACTTCAATCTTATAACATAAATCGCCGCCGGATTTAGGACATTGTATTATTTCATCGTGTTGTGCCATATTTTATAATTTTGGTGTTATTAATTGAGGTAAAGATAATTCTACTTGTTTTGGAATAAAAGGTATATTTTCTTTTAATACCTTTCCTAATAATTCTTTCATAGCACCAAATGAAAAATTAGTTTTAATATGGTGACCATGTTTTTTACCTCCTACTATATATTTTTTATAATTTTCATAAACATCTTTGAAGGCTTTAATAGATTCATGATCATTAATTTTAAACCATTGTGTTTCTTTTAATAACCATTGATTAGCAGCACTTGCATGTACCGGTTCTAAATCACCAGGAACTAAAATACAATTACCTTGAGTTAAAAAATCAACATGACCTGACCAAGCTGATGCTATAATAGGTTTTTTACTTAATCCAAATTCCGCTAGTGGTCTACCATAACCTTCACCTTTAGTAAAACTAACCATAGATTTTACTTTTGGATGGTTGTATAAATCATTCATTTGAGTATCAGATAAATTACCATTAAAGATATAAACATTAGGTAATTTAGTACCTTTAGGATATTGGGTCTTTATGACTTTAATTCTTTGTAGTAATTCTTCTCTACTTATATAACTATTTCTTCCAGTACATGCTTTTAAAATTAAAGCCGGTTGTGATTTTTTATTTTTAAATGCTTCAAAGAAATTTCTAACCATTAACCCAACATTTTTTCTATCATGACCAAATTGACCATTCATCCAATGTCCTACAAATAGATAACAAAATGATTCTTCTATTTCCTTTAAATCTAAAGTTACATCTTGTGGTTTTTTATAAAAATAAGTATCTAAATCAACCCCTTCAAATATTACTTCGATTGGTTTTTCTAATTTAATTATATTTACCACTTGATTTGTTTGTCTATCCTTTTGTTCAAATCTAATGTCTGTAAATACTTTCTTACTATGTTCTGATGATACTAAGTTAAGGTCCATTTTATTTAACCCATCAATCCAAGATGAGGCACAACCTGTACTTTCAATCCCAGCTGTACAACCAATATTGTAGTTACCTACAGGTTGAAATTCACTTGGGATTGTAATTTGCATCCAAATATCGGGTTTTGCTGTTAGGTTAGGGATACATAAGGGTTTTAAAAAACTCCAATTACTATGGTCATCCATAAAACCTGTTGGAGTATCTCCCCACCTTTGTGGTAAAATTTTAACGTCGTATTTATCTAATTCTATTATAGATTTAACTATATCTCTTGATCTTGCGCCATAACCACTATATGTATCTACTGGGGCACTAATTATAAAAACTGGTTTACTCATTAATATGTAATTTTGTGGTTTAAAAATCTTCCTTTATATTCTGTTGCGTTTACTATCTCATAATCTTCCCTAGGTTCCCAAACTGAAAATAATTCATCAAAGGATTCCATTACTCTTTGGGCTTGATGTTCTGCTGTAAATCCTGCTTCATCACTTAAAGCCCATTCTCTACCTTTTAACCCTTTAGCTTTACGCTCTTCGTTTGTTAACTCATATATTTCTTTTATTCTATCACAAACATCTTCCCAAGCACATCTATCATCAAAAATATAAGGGGTTTGAGGTGAACCTTGAATTGATCTTGATGTTGGATAAACTGGAAATACCCATTCACCATGTTCTTTATAAGTACCTCTGTGATTAGAGGGAACATCAGCACTTGGTGTAAACCATTTACCATTTTCATCTACAAATCTCATTTGGTCTTGCATACCTCCTGTTACATTAGAAATTATAGGAGTACCTGTTAACATTGCTTCTGTAAAAGTTAATCCCCATCCTTCATTTGAAGTAATTAAGATTTGAACATCTGCTATATTATATAACCAATTTAATTGTGTTCTCGATAATTTTGCATGTGAAAAAACAATATTTTCCTCATACTTTTCACCAAACAAATATTCAGCTACTGCCCCTAAATCTGTACCATGATCTGTAGATAAATCAGTATGTAAAACAAATTTACATTTATCTGCCTTTTCTTTTGGTAAAGAATCTAAAAACGATCTAAAAGCCATCATTGAATCTGGTATCTGTTTTCTACGGATATTTCTTGAATTAAAAAACATTACATATTCTGTATCTTCTCCTACAATATTATTCCTAAATGTTTGAAATTCATCAAATTCTTTATGATCTTTATCTATTGGGTAAAAATGTTCATGATTTAAACCATGAGGGACATATTTAAATACTCTTTTACTATTATCAACACCCTCTAAAACTAGTTTATTAATGTTAACTGTTTGTTTTGAGATACCCATTAGTAAATCACAAGCTTCATAAAAAGGTTTATTATACATTGGTGCAGGGTAATCATCCCAAATATTTAAATATACTAAAGGACATTGTTTTCTAATAGTATCCTCCATATTAAAAATATGTTTAAAGTATCTAGGATCTGTAATTAACATTACTGCATCAGGTTTTTCAAAAGCTAAAATCTGTTGTAATTCAAGAGATTTAGCATATCCATCAACACAATATAATTTTACATCAGCATCCTCTATATTTGCCTCTTTATTAACAGAAGATGATATATCTAATGATTTTCCCTTTTCTGGGTGGTTTATTGCCCCTGCTACATTTACCCAATTAAAGTGATGAGAGGTGTGTACTACTATTTCCTTTGCAACTGTTGCTACACCAGAATGCACCCTAATATCATCACAAACTAATACTATTTTTTTCCTTTGTTCTTTAGGAATATGTTTAAAACTTTTATTCATTTACTTAAAATTTATAGTTCAATATTTGTTTGGTTTGAGATTTGTTTTCTAAAATCTTCATCTGTAAGATACAAAAACAAAGCACGGTCTGCAAGTTTTTGGAATGAGAATTTTCTTCTTACACATTCAACTTTAAAATTTTCAAATAATTCACTCTTTACTTTAACACTAGTTAGTGTCATTTTTTTAGCATCTGCCATAATTTTTATTTTTAATAACGTTTATTTATAGGTATACGTATATAATTATTTTAGTATATAATACCTTCACCACAATGTTCTTTATCCTCTTTATAAGGACAGAAATTACAATTCCATTTTGAAGCTTGTTTTGGGTAATCTTTTTCTTTTATTTTCCCACTAGAGTTAAAACATTCACTAATAAAGTCATTAATAGCAGTTTTTGCTCTACCCAATTTAATTTTACCACTAGGCGGTGTAAATTGCTGTACCCTATAAGCTTGATAGGGTGACATAAGCTTTTCATCATCAGCATCTAATACCTTCCTTTTAAGAATAAAAAATTCAATTTCAATTTTATCTAAAGGTATTCCATACTGTTCTGAGAAGTATTGTTTATATAATAATAGTTGGAATTGTTTATTTTCATCTTTTTTAGCGTAGTCATTCCAACCACTAGTACTGGTTTTTATGTCAATTATTTTAAATGTCTCTGTTGCTTCGTGATATGTTACAACATCAAGATACCCCATGTATAACACATTATTTAACATTTTATTTGGTGCTATTACAATAGGTATTTCACAACCTACTAAATATGTACCTTTTTTACTAAAATATCTACTACGTTTTTTCTTAAACCATTCTAAAATAGCAACCCCATCCTCAAAAAACTCTCTCATTTCAACAGCAGAAGAAAAATGAGAATCATTATTCTTTTTATATTGAGTTTGATATTCATTTATATAAGCTTCTTGGAAATATTCTTGTATATCAATTTCTCTATCCGCAGCTGCAAAAGACTTTTCATATGCCACATCTAAATAATGCTGCATTGCTTCATGAACGGCAGTCCCAAATACGGTATGAATTGAAGATGTAAATCGTTTTATCTTGTCTTTATATTGAAGTTTCCAACGGTGTTGGCAACCTCTATAAATAGACATTTGAGAATACGATATATTCTTTTGATAAGCATAATTAACCGGTGAAGGTGGATTATTTCTTATTTCCTTTACTATACTTGGGATTTTCTTTGCCAAACTATTTTTTCCATTTATCGCGCCCAACTAAGAGCCCAATGATGCCATAATTGGCTATATCAATAAAAGTATCTTCCATACCTTCACCTTTAACATAATTTCTACCATTAACCATTAAATTTCTTAAACGCGATATTTTATCCGTTAATCTAATAGCTAACCCAGTTAATGAGAATTTTTTATCATCGCTGTTATTAACGATATCTCCGCCTAAAGATATGTTATTTAACCCATAATCCATATGTTTAGCCGCAAACATTGCATACATTTCGGCTTGAATTCTGATAAATTCATTAGATAAATCTGGGTATTCTTTTTCAAAGATAGTTATTGTTTGATTAACTTCATCATCAATAAATTCTTGTATTTTTTTATTTGGATATTTAGAATCCATAATTTCTCTATCACTCATAACTTTTTCTAATTCCTTTTTTATTTCTGATTGTGCGTCAATACCAAAATGGCTTGGGTTTTCCTCAAAATATTTCGATATTGAACTACCCATTTAGCAATCCTTTAGTATTAAAATATTTATCTAACGCTGATAATCTATCATCAGCATCTACTAACATAATAAGTGCTTCTTCAGCATTTTTATAAAAATCTCCTGTGGAATGGTCTCCAATACCAACTCCCTTGTTACCTAATAATTCAAGTGATAACATAGCTTTTGCTTTATCTGCTTGTGCAGATGTTCTTAACATATCTACTAATTTACTCATTTTAATATAGTTTTAATTTCTTTTTTATCTAACCCTCTATCCGTTAATATACGATTTATCTCTGTGGTATCCAACAAAGTTAGGTACTCATTGACTTCTCTTGATGAACATTTAAAGTGGTCTCTTAAATTATCTATTAATATAACATTTCTTTTTTTAATTGATGATTTTATGTACTTATTCCATTTATTATTTTTAGGAATAAATTCTTTATACACATTATATATCATAATCTTTTCTTGGGGAGGGAATTCTTGCACAAGATTAACCACCTCTATATAGTCAGTATTCTGACTCATAAAGCGATGGATCATGTATGAATTAAATAATTCCCAATCCTTATCAGTAAAAGACGATGATTTTCTTGAATTAATCTCCTTTATCCAATCAAATATATTTTTCATTTATACTAATTCGTCTTTTAATTCCTCTCTCAATTCAACTGGGATACCTTCACCTAGTATTTTCATTGTTGTTGGGTCATAAAAAACGGGAATAGGCATAATAGCATCATTATCTGTTCCTGCTACGAATTTAGAAATTTTTCTTAGAATAACTCCACTCATAAAGATGCTTCCTCCATCTTCATTAGTTATTCCAGTTGTGTTAGTTAAATCTATGTTTAACTGCGGTGCTTGTGGTGCTTGACTCATAATTACTTGTTATTTATTAAATTTGTTATTAAACTTATACAATTTATTTCTTTATCTAAACGAAAATTAGCCTTATATTGATGATCATTTATTAATATAGCTGCAGTACCTTCTTTATTTGGTAGGTATTCACTAGCATTGTCAAATAGATATCTAAATAGATCTTCAAAATCATCAACATTTGAATCAGCGAGTATCTGTCTTATCTTTTTGATTTGTGGTTTTGGTAATTTTAATTCACCTACAATAGCAGACATATAACCAGTGGAAATAAGTAAAGAATCATCGATTTTTAACTCACCTCCAGTACTACTTGATTGGATAGTGTTAAGCATTTTTCTAATGTCAGGATAAAACCTGTTAACAATTTTCCCAATGGCAGTGGGTTCATAACTAATGCTTTCAATATCACAAATAGTGGCTAAATGTGCTGCTACTTCTTTTTTAGTAGGTGGTATTATTTTAAATGTTTGACACCTTGATTGTAAGGGGTCTATAATTCTTTCTACATAATTACAGGTTAAAATAAACCTAGTGGTACGTGAAAATGTTTCTATTATATTACGAAGCGAAGCCTGTGCTTGAATTGTAAGAAAATCTGCTTCATCTAAAATCACCACTTTAAGTGGTTTGAAAGAAGCAACACTTGCAAAACTTGATACTTTATCTCTAATAGTTTCAATTCCCCTTTCATCAGAGGCATTAATATAGAGATAATCACAATCTAGGTTTCTAACACATAACTTAGCAAGGGTTGTTTTACCCGTACCTGCTGGACCATAAAATAAATAGTTCTGTATGTCGTTGTCTGCTAATTGATTAGCAATTGAGGATTTTAAACTCTCATTACCAACATACGTCTCTAAAGTTGTAGGTCTGTGTTTTTCGTTTAATAAACTATTTTCTTTAGTACTCACCATATATAGAGAATTTCTGTTCTTTTGGTTTTTCAATTGTAACTTCTTCTGCGTCTATAGCAAATAATTTGCCTGCTAATGGTGATAATTTATATTCACCCTTAAATCCTGTCTTAGTCATATAAGCTTCTAAGGTATCAGTTAAGGTTTTGTGAACCGGACCACTTGGTTCGTTAGCAATTAATCTCCATTTATCTCCTGGAGGTACTCTCCTAGCGATTAATATATCTTTTTCTATTGTTTTAGTTTCTTTCATAATATGAATATACAAAAAATAAATGGGGAAGACAAGCTTCCCCAATTAAATTATTTAGATTCTGCTACAGATGCTTTTTTATAATCTGTAATTACTCTTTTAATAGCTTGTGCTGCTTTTCTAGCTCGTCCTTGACTAGCTTTTGTAGTTCCACTATTTTCTGCTGCTAAGATATTGAAGTTCGCTTCAATTGTCTCAAAAATTTCCTGTTTTGTCATTTTTTTTTTATTTATTTACTTGTTAATATTAATTTACATCATTCCAGCACCCATTTGGGCATTAGAATCTAACATTCTCATTTTTTCAAGTTGAGAAGTTTTATCTTGGGTTAAAGTACACTCGGTTAACAATACTGTTCCTGCTACTGATGCAGCATTTTCTAATGCTAATCTAGTTACTTTAGTTGGATCTATAATACCTGCTTCTTTGAAGTTTTCAATTGCTTCTGTTTTAAGGTTATATGATTCCCATACATTATTATTTTTAATGATATCACGTGCTAGAATACTAGAGTCTGTATTTGTTATACCAGCATTAGTTAAAATTTGTTCGAAAGGCATACCACAAGCATCATATACAATTTGTGCTCCAATAGTACCTTTAGTAATAGATTCACGTGCAACTAATAAAGCTTTTCCACCTCCAGGTACTATACCTTCTTCAATAGCAGCTTTTGTAGCGTGTAATGCATCGTCAACTCTATCTTTTCTTTCTAACATTTCCGTTTCAGTACTTCCACCTACGTGTACAATAGCTACTCCACCAACAAATTTTGATAAACGGTTTTGTAATTGCTCTTGTTCATATGGGGTTTTACTTTTTTGAATTTGTTCCTGTAATTCATCAACACGTTTTGCTATTGCATCTGTATCTCCTTTACCGTCTACAATAGTTGTTTGTTCTTTGGTAATGGTTGCAATTCTTGCTTCACCAAACCAATCCCAACTAAACTTGTCAAGTTGCATACCCTTATCTTTACTAAATACTACACCACCTGTTAGATTGGCAATATCTTCTAAGACAAGTTTTCTTCTATCTCCAAAATCAGGTGCTTTTACAGCACATACATTAACTGTACCTCTCATTTTGTTTACAATTAAGGTAGCTAGAGCTTCATTATCAATATCTTCTGCAATAACTAATAATGATTTTCCTTGTGCTGAAACAGCTTGTAATATTGGTAATAATTCTTTTACTGTATTTAACCTTTGATCTAAAATTAGAATCGCTGGGTTATCTAAAGTACAAGACATAGTATTATTGTCAGTTACGAAATAAGGTGATTTATAACCTCTATCAAACTGCATACCTTCTACTGTTTCAAGATAAGTATCTCCTGTTTTAGATTCTTCAATGTGTACTACACCTTCTAAACCTACTTTATCAATTGACTGAGCAATTAATTTACCTGTTTCAGGGTCATTATTTGCTGAAATAGTTGCAATTTGTTCCAACTGATCTTCTGAAGAAATATCTTCTGATACTGAACTTCTTAATTCAGATGTAACTTCTTTGATTGCGGATTCAATTTGTCTTTTAATTTCTACAGCGTTTTCACCATTATCAAGATGAGATAATCCTTTTTTAATCATTTCTCTTGCTAATAAGGTAGAAGTTGTTGTACCATCCCCTGCTTTTTCAGCGGTTTTAACTGCTGCTTGTTTAATTAACAATACCCCTAATTCTTCACTAGGATCATCTAATAAAAATGATTTTGCAACTGTTACTCCATCTTTAGTTGATTGAGGTGCTTCTTGTGCCCCTCTAAAAATTACTACATTTCTTCCGTTAGGTCCTAAAGTAGCAACAACTGCATCTGCAAGTTTATCTATCCCTGTTTGTAGTTTTGTTCTGGCATCTTTGCCGTAATGAATTTTTGTTTCCATTTCTTAATTGTTAATTAGTTGATTCTTCTACTTTTGCTAGTACTTGGTTTTCTGGGCCTATGTAATACTCTTCTCCTTCAAAAGGCAATTTTGTAAAACCTTGTGTTGGAAGTACTACCTTATCCCCAATTTTCACTTGTGGTACTAATAATACTCCACTGATAGTATATCTACCAGGACCTACAGCAATCACTTCACCAAAGGTATTTGTATCTTTCCCCATATCAGGAACGATAATGTTACCATAGACTGTTTCTTCTACTTCTATGGGTTTAACGATAACTGCATCATAAAATGCTCTTAGCTCTTTCATCTACGTACTGTTTTAAATTTAATGTTATTTGTTTGTAATTCTCTATATATTCACTTAATTGATGGTAATCTTTGTTATTAGCTTGCAATTCAGAAATTCTCATTAAAGCAGCTTCTATAGTAGGATAGTAATACAAAGACTTTTCATAAGTCTTAGCTTTACCTTTAGCCCTAAAATGGGAGGCATCTGATGTTACGTTCATTTTAATAGTGTAACTATACTCGTCTTTAGTAATAAAATAGGGTTCCAGCAAAGGATCGGTAATAGTCTTAATAGACTTTCTTTTTGTTGTCATATAACTTATTTATTTAGACGTGAATATACGAATAATATTGCGCTAGGACACGCTTTTTTGGTAAAACTTTTATTTTATTTTGATTGTTTTTGCTTTTTTAGATTCCGCAATTGGAATAAATAGATGAAGCAAACCATCTTTCATTTCTGCTTCTAACTTCTCAAGTTCGAATTTAGCTGCTACTTTATAACCTAGGTTAAAAGATCGTTTAGCTAATCCTTTATAGATGTAGCCACTATAATCAAAATCTTCTTCATTAGGTTTATCATAGATAATTTTTAAAAGATCTCCATCAATTTCTAGTTGAATGTCTTTTTTAGTTAGACCAGTACAGGCAACTTCAAAATGAAGTCCTTCATCGTCATAAAAAATATCTAATGGGTGTGGTTGTTTGTTTTCAAACGTTGTTGGTTGGAAAACGCCGTCTGCCTTGAATAGGTTACGGAATAGTAAGTCGAACGGTGTACGTTCATTGAATAATGTACTCATATCATTTAGTTTTGTGAGGCCGTAGCTCTCGGTTTATTAATTTGTGAATATAACAGCGTGTCCTAAACTCCAATATTAAATTCAGTTATACATATATAAAACTAATCTAAAGTATCAAAGAAGAATACTTGTGATAGTCTTGATGATGCTACATCCCAACCAAAGTAAGTAGGTGCCGCGTGTAATAAACGAGCATCCCATATAACACATCTGTTAAAAACATTACCTACTTGGTCTACCTTTTCATAAGGTGTAGAATCTACAAAAGTATGTTGGTTAAACATTCCTTCACTTTCACTAGCATGTCTACCTCTTGTTTCTTTATGAGCATAAAAACAAGTTCCTGCTTCATAAGGGGCATTTGGGTTTAAATATACTGCTGCGGCCCATTGTTGACTATCACAATGCCATACAGTGTTTATTTTAGCTTCATGAGACTGGAATCTACCATTCATTTCATAGTCTTCCCATTTAGATATTTTTTTACTTAAAGCATTTTCAAATTTTTCTTTTATTCCTTCAAAGAAAAACTGTTTTCTAGTTCTTAATCCTAGGTATCCACTATCATCATGAAACCATTGTTTAAGAGCAAATTCTCTTAGTTCAAGGGGGTTTTCATAGAAATCATCTATAACGGTAAATCTTCTTGCTGCTAATGGGTTTACTTTAAAATCATCTGTTTTAATAAAACCCCAGTCATTTTTTGGTTGTGAGTCTGTATACATAATATTTAATTTAATTTAATTCATTTCTTAATAAGTAATAAGTACTTTCTATGTTTTCTGAGGTGAAATTGATTTTCATCATCCCATTTGGGGCTATGGATAGTTTAGAGGTATCCATATCCTTGTTATTTTTTAATATTTCACTAAACTTAAGGGCGTTAAAGGGTAAACGCATTCCCTCTTCCTTTATCTTACCTTTAATTTGATATGATATTTTATTGCTGTAATTATCTTCTATAGCTTCTGGGCTAAACATGAAATCACATACTAAAGAACCATCTAAGTTTTCAGTTGTTTTAACAAGTACACTAGCAGCATCTAATGCTCCTTTTGCTTTTATTAAATGGGTGATATCTTCTTCATCTAATTCTAATTCAACATCAAACTCGGGGTCTGTAACCCAACTTGTCTTTCCTATTGCTAATGGATCAGCAAGCGTATAAGTTAAATTAAAATTAGCATCTTCAATATACATAACATTTTTTAATGCTCCATTACCACTTAAACTCATTAATAAATCTCCATTGGTAATAGATAAAAGTTTAACTAGTTTATCAGTATCAAACACACCAATATCACTATCTTGTACTGGGAAGTTATTTAATACTGTTTTACATACCAACCCTTCACTTTGGGCGTAAACAGTTAAGGAATTATCTTTAATTCTCCATTTGACTGATTTATGTAAGTCACCTAAATAATATTTAGATATTGTGCTTTGTAATAGGTTTTTATTTATCATAGTTGTAATATACGAAATTTATTTTATACTTCAAAGAAATTAAATTGATTTTTATAAGGATTTAAGTCTAATGACCATTGTAAGTCACTAAAGAAACCTTCTAGTTTATTTAATAATATAGACTCAAACACTTTTCTACGATTAGCATATTTATCTAAGAAATCCTGTATTTTTTCAGGTATATCGTGGTCTTGAAAAGCTAATGATTCTATCTTATAAGGGTTATCTTTCAAATAAATCCATTTTACTTTATCTGCTTGTGTAATTAAATTATGTTTTTTATCTAATGACCATAGTTTTAATAAATCATTATATCTAATAGTTGCTCTTACAGGTGCAGGTGCTCCTTTTAGTATTTCGGTAAACATTTCACCTGCTCTAGCTTTAGTTCCACTATATTTTTCTAATTTTTTTACTGCTGTTGGGTTACCTAATTGTGATAAGGAAATTGTACCATCTAATATTTGTTTTTTAAATACTTTAACTTGGTTTATAATACTTTCCTTTTCCTCACCCTTCAATACTTGCTGTAATATATCATTAAAAAACTTTCCTAATATAGGTGGGAAATTTGCTTTCATAAACTCCAAACCCTTAATATCTAAAGATTCCTTTTCAATACCCTCTTGCTTTGTAATCCATTGTGCGTATCTCCTGTTTGCTCTAAAATAAGCTGAACGAATAACACATTCTGTTTTCATTTCTAGTCTATGTTCTTGCACATTAAATGCTTCACGTGCTAGTCTGTCATAATCATCATTAATAATATCTTGGTATTTTAGTGCTACTTTTTCTAAAAGATTATCTTTTTCTTTAGCAGTAAATTCTTCAAAATTGGGATATAAATGAAGTAGTAAGGGTTCTGCGTTAAAGTAATTAGAATCTGTGTCTACGTAAGCACAATAATTCTCATCTCCTTCATCACAAATCCACCAAGGTGTATCTTGTATATGTTTCATTTATATAATATTTTTAAAATGTTCTTTCCCCAGGTAATGGTGGTACAGTTTTTGGTCGTTCTCCTTTAGAATCAATATCATCTCTTTCATCTAATTCTACTTTATACTTAACACCAGCAACTTTAAATTCACCTCCCTGTTTAAGCATTTTTTTAAAAAAGTTTGTTTGAGAATCACTCCAACTTTCACTTCTTAAAATAATTTCATCTTTTTGAAGATAATTACCTCCTGATGATATGTGTTGGTTTTTTCTAATTGATTGTTTTTTTAATGCCATATTATTCTCTTTTATAATCATCTTCGATTCGGACAATATCGTCTTCACCAAAATATGTTCCTGTTTGTACTTCTATAAATTGTACTACTCCACCTGTTTCATTCCAAGCTCTATGTTTATCTCCTAAACCAATTTTTATTGATTGCCCAGGTCCTCTAAATACTTTTTCACCATCTAAAATAATTGTTAAATTACCTTTAACCACAGTCCAAATTTCTTTTCTTTTGTGATGATATTGATATGATAACCTTTGACCAGGTGCTACTGTTATTCTTTTTACCTTACATTCAGGAGCATCTAATAATACTTCATACATACCCCAAGGTCTACTTTCTATTTCCATTATATATCTAGTTTTAATTCTCCACGCATAACTTTATTCATATGTTTGTTAGCACATAGAGCTGATTCTTGTATAATTCTGTGACCTGATAATGTAATTGCTTCACTTAATGTTTGAAAATTCATACCATACCTAAATGAGGGTAATGCTGTGGCTCCATATAAACTGTTAAGTAAAATTTTCATTGTATATTGCATTAAGTGGTTGTATTCACCTAATTCTTTATCACCTGCTTTATAAGCCTTTTTCATACGGTTTTTATAAACAACTCGTTCTTCAAACCATTTTTTCAGAATTGTAGATAATACTGATTCTTTATCTGTTCTAAACATTGAACCATTAGCAGCTATGGCTAGTTTCTGTGTTTCAATTATTTCTATTAATTTACTTACAGTAACAACTGTTCTTTGTTGTTTATTATTTTCAACTAACAATTCTTCTTTGGGGTCTTTGGATTTTAAATCGTTAAGTCCCAATCTATTATTACGGTCATCTTCATCTACAATACGTCCCACAAATGTTTCTTTACCTATGTTTATAGACATTATTATCGATGGATACAGTGATGTTAAATCTTCATCAAACATATATTTGTATAACCCTGCTTTGGGACAAAATAAATAACCACCAGCATATGTATCCTTCTTTTGTGGGTTTTGTTCTTTAGGTGGAGGAACTATATTTTGGTCTAACAAATATGCTGAAATTGCTCCATCTTGAGTTTTACTGTTAGCATATACTTCACTATAATTATGTTTCCCTTTATGTGCTAAATTTTTTGTTAAAGCAATATATTGTAGTTTCTCATCTAATTTTTGTAATATTTCAACATCACGAAAGTTATATTCAATAAATTTATTTATGTTAGTTGAAAATAACTGGTCTAAATTCCCTTCATATTCAACCTTTCCTAGATTAGCATATTTTAAACCAACAGCATCTAACTTCCAACTAGGTTCATCTTTCCAATGATATTTTTTATGTAAACGAATGTAATCAAGTGATTCTACACCTACTATATCAACATATTGATTTTGTTTGAAAAAATATTGATTATTTTTTTTTGCATTTACTTTATTAATTGGTGAAAGGTAATTAGCATAATCCTTTCCTACTACATTACACATTCTGTAATATAAGTAGGGAATATCAAAATAATCACTATTATATCCTACTAAAATATCTGGGTTTATTTCTCTAAATTGTTCTATAAACTTTAATAGTAAATCTCTTTCCGTTCTTACAGGTATAACTTCTTTACCATCTATCTCCTTATAGGATAATTCATTTTTTCTGTCTAAGATTAAAATAACCCATTTATCAGGTGTTTTATCCCAATAAGCAATAGATGTAATAGGCATTGGTGCACTTTCAATATATTCTTCAGTAAGTGCCCCACCTATTTCACACTCAATATCAAAAAATAATTCTCTATGTCCTGTTGAAGGTGCATCATCTGTTCCATACTTTTCAATTAGGAACTTTTGATAAGGGGGAATATCGTGGAAGTGTAAATTTTGGTCAGTTTTATACCATTGGTTTGTTTTTAACAAATACTCACCATTTATCCCTCTATGTGTAGACTTATCTTCTGTACATTCTTTATAAGCATAGTTTGTCCACTCGATTTCATCATAACCTCCTTCATCCCATAAATGGATTTTAAATTTATTATTTTTTAACCTAGTGGAATAACATTTTTTGTACATATAACCCTTTTATTTGTCTAAATATACGAAAGCTCCCTACGGGAGCCTAAGTTTTATATAATTGTTTCTGCTAGATAATTTCTAGATAATTCTTCAGTTGTGAAAAATTGAGTTAAGTCAGGTCTAAAATAGTTTATAGACTTCATCACTTTTTTGTCGCGTGATCTATAGACAATAAACCGTCCTGGCGCAATTTCCTCAAAATGGCAGGCCTCACCTTGTTCCTTACTTCGTAAGCTGACGGTATCCATGGCTTCCTCTTTAGAGATGCAAGCTTTTGACATATTGCTTGCTTGTACTTCTTGATAAGCGGGCCATATCTTGTCTTTAAGGCCATGTAACATAGTACCGTTCCCAAGGGAAACATAAGCAATATCGCACAGAGCGTCCAAAACTTCCACGATGTCTCCTTTTTGGCAAGCTTCTTTATATTCTTCAAGTTCTTCGAGTACGAAGTCGTAAACAAACTCCCATTCTTTTTTTTCTGGTATTGTTGTTTCATAATTGTTAGGTTTTCCGAACGTACTATTAAATATTTCTACTTCATTTACAAAAGGTACGTCTGATGATTCTTGGTTATTTCCAAATCCAAAATCTAATTGTGTTTGCTTTCCCATTATTCTATTACTTCTAAAAATTTAGTTTTCTTTACATCTGTTACTCTGAAATTAGAAATTCCATTGTGGTGGCTGTGAATTTTAGCTTCTGCATCTGATGCAGATACTGCTACTACCAAAAATAACTCTGTAGTTTTTTGAATTCTTCCCTTATCGTTTTCGAATTCATTTTGAACTTTTACTTGCCAATATTCCATATTTATTTATATTTATTAAATTTATATTCTTCTTCTTTGTAAAATTTTTCTGCTTTATCTCTCCATTCTTTAGCTCCGGGTTTGAGATAATCCTGAATAGGTTTTGAATCTTTAGTTTCCCAAGGATAAATTACCCATTCATCTCCTTCATGTATATCCGCCCACATACTAGGTTGAAAACATGATGTGTGGGGTTTATAATGTAATACTGCTGTCCAAACACCTGGGGCTTTTTCTAATGTAACTCCTGAATCACATATATCGTCTACTACTAAAGTATTGGGTAAAATAACATCAGTATACGGTAAACCTAATTTATGTGATATTAATACTGCGGGGATTAATCCCCCTCTAGCGATACCATGAACTGAATCTATGTTAGGTTGGTCAAATCTAATTTTATTACATAAGTCATCAACCGCATCATTCACATCATCCCAACTAAGATATATTTTATTGTCTGCTTTTAATGCCATATCCATTATATATTATGTCCTCCATTGTTAATTTTAAGACTATCAAAAAATTCTTTACGAGCTAGGTTAGTATTATCTTTAAATACACCTGATGCTTTGGTAGTTACCATTGCAGCACCTTGATGTTTAACTCCTCTACAGCTAACACAATTATGTGTTCCAACTATAGTAACAATAACTCCTTTATTACCCTCAGTAATTTTTTCTACGGCATTATGAATAGCTGATGTTAATTGTTCTTGTATTGCTCCTCTTCTACCAAATAACTCCACAATTCTATTTAGTTTAGATAAACCAATAACTTGACCCTCTTCTCCTGCTATGTAACCAATATGAACAACACCTCCAATTGTTTGGTGGTGGTGAGAACACATTGAAGTTAACGGTATATTACGTTCTATAATAATACCATCATAACCATCTGATGGGAATGAAGTAATAGGAGACATTTGAGTGTATCTACCAGCCCATAAATCGTTAACATATGCCTTAGCTACACGTTTAGGTGTTTCAGCTGAATTTGGGTCATTTTTCCAATCACATTTTAATGCAGTTAAAAAATTACCAAACGCCTCAGTTGCGTCTTCAATCATATGTTGTTTTTGTAAATCATTTAATGGGAAACCTGGTGCTACACCATTTGCGAATCCTTCTGTTACCACTTCTAACTGTTCGTGGAGTTTTCTACGTTTGTTCATTTATATAACTTTTTATTTTATCAATTAAAACTAACACCTCGTCTGGTTCCATAGTTATAGCACAACAGACGTTGATATTTTCTTCTATTTCCTCTAATATACGAAGAGCTTCTTGCTTATCCACTATACTTCTCGCTGATCTTCAAAAGCAATAATATGTGGTCTCCAAGTCATTCTATAACCATTATCTCTAACCCAATCAAATACTAAAGGATAAGATTTAAATAATCCTTCTCTTGAGTCCCCGGCAGGCATAAACCATACTTTATCTTGAGGTATATTTAACATTCGAATAAAGTCTATGATTTCACCTAGTGATGTTTGATCTTTTCCATCCCATACTGGTTTAATATGATAGTCTGAGTGATATTTTATTGATTTTAGAATTGCTTCTCCATTAAGTCTAAACTTATTATGTCTTTTTACCATTCTTTCGTCCGTGATTCCACCTTGAGGGGTTTCAACACCGACCACAGGGACTGAATTCGCGAATTTAGGAGAAATCGAGAGCAAGTTAATAGGATAATCAGTTGCAAGGAAATGCGAACCTTCAGTTTCAATAGTAATAAATATATCTTTTTCATGTGCAAAGTGAGTTAATTCGTTTACTAAAGCCGGATGCATAGTAGGAGATCCCCCTGTTAACATCATTTCTTTTATATGAGGGTTATCCTCATATGCTTGAATAATATCTTTAAAGTTAAATTTACCTTTTTCTGGGTGGATTGAAGTGTACCAACTATCACACCATCCTCCTTCACCGAAGTAACACCTATGTGTACATCCTGTTGTACGGATAACTACTGTAGGGTAACCTGCACGGCTACCTTCTGATTGTACTGCTGTATAAATTTCAACAATTGGAAGATTTTTCTCGTAATCTTCAATACGTTTTAACTTTTTATGCTCCATATAATTTTTTTAAGTGGTTGTTTATTCACTGTAATACGCAGCATTTTTACCATGCTCCATAAATTTAACTTTTATAACTCTTACTCTATTATCCGTTTCAGTCTTAACAAATTCGTTTAACTTTTTGAAAATATATTCTGAGAATTTTTCTGCTCCTGTTGCTGGGATTACTCTTACTTGGGCTACTTTAGCTTCATCCATTTGTTTAAATGCTTCTACTTCAGGGTCATCTTCTGCTACTATTAGAGTATGGTCAAACATATAATCCATCCATGCCTTAGGTTGTTTACCATCAATTAAGGTAGTAGCACGTTTCATTCCACCAAAATCCCATACCCAATTTCTATCATCTAATTCCCCTTCAAAGTAAACTTTAAATGAAATACCATATCCATGAACAAATCTACAATGAGTTTGTTCTGCTCTCCATTGACGGAATACTACACTAAAACCATCAAATACCTTGCTTGATTGAAATTTACCCATTATACCAATTTTGAATTTCAGCCATAGGCTTGTTACCTGTCATTCTACTAATCTCATTTCCATTATTATCTACTTTAACTAAAGTAGGTATGTTTCTAATCCCAAACTTTGTTGATAACTCAGTATCACTGTCGACATTAATCTTCTGGAATGGCAGTCCGCTCTTTTCCATTGTTGGTCCTAACTGTTTACATGGACCGCACCAATCGGCGCTAAAGTAATAAATTTTACTCATGGTTTATATATTTAATGGTTTATGTTTTTACTTAAAATTAAAGGTGAATCATCCTTACTAGTTGATATTAAATAACATGATTCTCTCTCTTCAATAATTAATGGTTTATCACCAAATAATTTTTTGTAATTTTCTCTTACGTAAGTTTCTATTTCTTTGCTCATAATTACTATTTATACTAATTCTTCTTTTATACCTACTACTTCGCTCAATATAAGTAAAATAATTGCGGTATCCAAGCTAAACCATAAAGCTCCGTAACCTAATAGACGGATTCCTGATTTGAGAAAACTAATTTGTTGATGTAGTTTAGCATCAGGTAGTTCTTGTTTTTTAGAGGACAGACCCTCATTAAGTTGTGCTCTTTGATTTTTGGTTGTTTTTGGTATTTTGTAATTTGCCATAACTTTTAATTTTAATTTTAGTTGTCTCACTAGGTCTCGAACCTAGACTCTTCTGTACCAAAAACAGACGTGTTACCAATTACACCATGAGACAATTCACAAGTGGAGAATATCGGAGTCGAACCGATGACCTCCTGCGTGCAAGGCAGGCGCTCTAGCCAGCTGAGCTAATCCCCCTACTCTTTTAAGTTGTGCAGGCGACCAGTAAAAGACCAATCCTTCTGTCCAATTAAGGAACTCATATCCGTTTCCGGACCTGCTTAAATTTAAATTGACCTGTTTCTTCTTGCGCTATCCCAGGCAACTTTTTTAGATTTTCCTAACATACTGTAGGAAGATACTTTGTTGTTGAACGACCCTCTAACTTGGTTGACTTGGGTTTGTCCGTTGTTTGATTGTTGATTTGTTGTCATTACTTTAATTTTACGTATTTATGTATATATTTTGAGTGTTATACGTATTCAGCAAGTACTTTTTCAACATGAGCTTTCGCTATCTCGTAATCAACTTCTCCAGTTTCATCCTCATATTGTACAGGATCTTTTCTCCCCAAAGCAATAAAAGCCTCAATCCTCTCCACACTAGAAGCAGACTTATAATCAGAATTTCCAGAAGGATAAGGCTTATAAGATGTATTTGTTCTCTTATATACTTCATTGAAATTAAGACCCAATTGTTCAACCAATTTTTCTCCATCTTGTAAAATTCCAAATTTATCTGTATCTAGGTAGGGTGTAAAATAACCTACTCTTTCAGCATCCCAATTACCTTCTCTAAAGGCTTTATCATCTGCATCTCTAAATTCTTGTCTACAATCAGGATAAACAGCATGATCACCTGCATGTATACCTAAAGCAATATCACAAGTTTCTCCTGTTCTATTTGCTACTGATAAAGCTACAGCCTGTGTAATAGAAGCAAATATTTTATTTCTATTAGGCACAACTGTTTCCTTCATGTTCTCGTTTTCATAATGTCCTTCGGGAACATCCTCTCCACCTTCAACTAATGCTGAATCTAGTAAATCTGATAAACCATCTAATTTGATTTGACGGTAATTTACTTCAGAATATAATTCAGAATATCCTTCCATGTTTTCACGAATATTAAATACTCTTGTTGGGTTACCATTTACATAATCTACTAATTGTTGAGCTCGTTCTAACTCAACTCGATGTTTTTGACCATAATCAAATGAAATACCTGTTACAGTATCGTACTCTTTTAATGCTCTTAATAGTAATGTTGAGGAATCCATCCCTCCTGATAAGGATACTACGCAATGTTTTGCCATAATTTATTTATTTAATTTTTGCCAGGTATTTTGCGTATAGGCACACGCTTGATTAAATTTGCACTTTATATATGATCGAATATACGAAAAGAGAGTAGAGAATCCAACCCCTCCTATAAGAAGTGTCCATAAATTTGGATGATAGTGCTCTCCACAAAGACCTAATGCGTGTTTTATAAATTCTGCCATATTATATTTCTTTCATTACTTTATCCAACTTTTTCTGTAGGTGAACAAATATAGGATCTACTACTTCTTCCCAGAAGTTTCTATCATAATCCTCATTTTCTTCATCAACCATTTCTTGCCATTCCTCTTCATCTAGATCATAATGTTCTTCCTCAATTATTTGTCCATAGTAAACTTCAAAGACACCTATTGGATTATAAGCCTCATCCCAATATTTACCTGATACTTTAATTTCATCATCAATTTCAGACATTTGTCTATAAATTTCTAAAATCATATCTGATGGTGGGTAAGAAGCTGTATCTAAATAAATTTCACATTTATTATCGCTTGAGTGATAAATACCTTCATCCCAAATTTGGATCCACTTTGAACCTACTTTATCAATAAATAACTCAGCATCGGCTCCAAATTCATCAGCGATGTGGGGGTTATCTTCTTGATTTGGGTAAGGACCATCATGACATTTATCAAATCGTTCTACAAAATTGTCAATTGCTTCCTTAGATCCTTCTATATAGATCTCTGTTCTATTACTATTCGCCATTTTCGTCTTCTATAAATTCTGGTTCACTATAATCATCAATTGGTTTATCTCTTACTAAGTCCCAATCTGCATTATCTATAATTTCTTGTTGGAGATCTTCATCACCTGTTTTCCACTGTGCTAATTCTTCTTCTGTTAGCACATACTCTTCCCATCTATAATTTGCGTAATTTACATTTCTTGTTAACTTTGCCATATTATTTTACTACAAATTCATTATTAAAAATTTCTTGGATTTCAAAAAATTCCTTTAGAAATTCTTCGGTATATAAAAATACATTTCCTTTATAAACAGAATTTTCAACGTATCTTTGTTTAAAGGGTTGTTTTTTTAATTGTGCGTAAGCATTTAATCTTAATCCTGTCTCGTCTTTATCTGCGTGACCTTGGTAATCGAAAAGTGACATCATAACTGTTTGGTTTTTAAATTATTAATTAAATTTATTATCGTAAAAAGGGTTTGTTGTCAAAACATGACCACAAGAAGTGTTATATTCTGATATTATTTCTAGCTTACATTCTTGTATAACATCCTTAGTGTCTTGACCGTGGGATCTATGAAAGTAATCATCAAAGGCTATATATTTGGGGTTGAAAGTAAGTGCTATTTTTGTGTCTCTAAGAATTGCTTCTTTACTATGATCCCCATCAATAAAAATCAAATCATACTTGTTAACATACTCTGATTTAACTTCAGGGAGAAGTGAATGGTCAAATGATGTATAAGTAAATCTATTTGGATAAGATTGGGTTAGATATTGAGTTGATTTTAATACTTCAGCTTCAGTTCTAATATCTACACTATGTAGAGTTGCTTCACTATTTTCTAACCACATTAAAGCACTTGCCCCCCTGTTAAATCCTAACTCTAATATAGAGAGTGGAGTTACTCTTTCACAAATATCCTTAATGGAGGAAAAGGATTCAAATTCTAACTCTCCTGTTACTTTAGGTGAAAGAATACCATTAATCAAATGGTTAAAATTATCTTGATTCATACTTGTTTTTATTTTAATTATTAATATGTTTTTTAACTATTTCTTTAAATCTTCTTGTATTATGAATAACGTTTAAATAATCAACTTTTGAAAAATCTATATCAAAATAATCATTCATATTTGCTTTTGGTTTTATATTTAAACCATTATCATCATACCAAGTGCCTTCTAAGGCAGCCATTATAGGATTTGAGGTATCAATTGATTCAATTCGAGGATCATTGTCATACCAACCAAATTCTTGAGGTATTGCACAACCTAGTAAATGAAATTTAACATCTTTTAAATGGGATAAATTTAATAAACCTTGTACAAATCGTACTCTACCTAATGCCTTCCCCATATCCGCATTGGTGTGTGGGAAAAAATCATTATACCAAGTAGCACCATAAGATACACATAGTTTATCATAACCTAATTCCCTTAATAACCCAGCACATAAATAAGCGTCGTTTTTATTCTTACCTTGGATTACTGCTATTTTTTTAGTTTTTTCTGGGAATTCAAATTGTTTCCAATATTTGGCTTGTGCTGCGGTTTTATGACAATCCATCCAAACATCAGGTACCATAAATTCATCAGGTTCTAATTCGTTAACCCAATATTTTAATCTATCATAATCGTATGCTTCTCCTAATTCGTGGAGTGAATTATCCATTATAACATAACGTCCTGTATCTCTAGCATTTATAAAATATTGCTTATAATCTTCATCTATATCTAAAAGATGAGGTAAACAATAATCATAATCGTTAAATTCAGGTGATGCTGTAAGTAAACATCTAGGTACTTCGTGTGATACTTTCATTTATATAACTTTTTTAGGTCGTCCTCTACGCTTTAAAGGGTAAGGCATATGAACTATTCTATATTTCTCTTCTATAATATAATAAAGATCCATCAGGGAACCACTACATTTTTCAATTTCTTCATAAACTTGTTCTTTATTACATCTAAAATGAACAGTAAATGTATTTATCAGCATTTCTAATTTACCATTTTCATCTTTTTCGAAATCTTCTAATAAACGTTTTCTGCGAGAACGTAGTAATGATGTTTTTTCAACAAATTTACCTATATCATCACCACATTCTCGTGCAATATCATTCATTTCATGTTCACACCAATCTGCTTGGTATTTGTAATGTGAATAATCAAAATCACCATTTAATATACGATCACGGAATGGTGATCTATTACATAAAGATTTATTTGGATTATCATACATTCTCCACCACCTAAAAGCGTTGTAGTTTAGTTTACGTAATTTAGAGAATTTTTTTTCTAATTGTTCTCTCGATGTTACTGGGCTATAGGGATTATTCATTAATAAAAAATCCACATTGAAACATAAAACAACACTGATAGTGTACTCATTAACACTATAGTTTCTACAAATTCTCTTGGATTTTCCTTAATGGATTTAATAAATTCTTTCATGACCTTTATTGTTTTTAATTATACCTAAATATACGACTCCCTTTTTAGGGAGCCTAATTTTTTATAAATTATCTCTTACTGAATTTTTAACTACCATCTGGCTAGTTTGAGCTATACCGAAACTAATCCAATTACCTTTTACATTGAATCTACTTCTACATAGTTCCATTATACCTTCTCCATGAAGGTCCCATTCTAATTGTTTTCCTGAATCGTCTAAAACTGGATGCCATTTAGTCTCCCAACCATCGTCCAGAAAAGTAACCCAAGCCATTTCTTTGTTTAAATCTAATTCCATAACCTTTATTTTCTATATTTTTTAGCCACATAATCTCCTTCTTCATGAGATTTAACTATATGACAATGTTTACAATTTAATTGATAATTATTTGGTTGTTCACCTTCAATTGAGTGTTTTATATCTGAATTAATATGATCAACATCCATCATTGATGATTGTCCTTTAGTATGTAAGTTGGGGTAAGAAACTACAGGGTCAAAACCACAACTTTCACATTGATGTTCACCCCTAGTCCATTTTTCTACTTTATACATTAAATGGGGGCGATCTAATCTAGATGCTGCTCCACAAATTTGTTTATATTGTATGTGGGTTGGACAATAGACATATTTTTGGGATTTATTGTAATATTCTGTCTCACTATTACACCAGGTAACCTTACACATTATAATCCAGCTCTTTGTGCAAATTGCTTTCCTCGAACATTCATTCGACCATCTAACTCTTTATACTTAGTAGTAACTAATTCGTCTCTTAATTGTTCGAATTTACAATCATCAACAATCCAACCTCTAGATTTAATTTCTTTTAATCCAGCGGATATTGTTTGAACTCTAAATTGATTGTTTCTTTTCTTTGTTGTGTTTTTAATTTGATAAAACATATAACCTTGATTTTTAATTAATTAATGGAACTTCGTGTCCCACTTATGTGTAAATATACGAAAGATATCCTGGTTCCTCGCACTTTTTTAGCTTACTTTTTCATTTGTTTTAATTCTAAATGACGGGACATTAGTTGTTGTTGGTGTTTACAACCTTTGCTTTTATCCTTAGCCATCCAACTTCCGGGGCAATTACAAGTGTACTTACGTACCCCATCCACTGATATATGTTCTTTTGTGGTATAAACCTTGTCATTGCTGGATGATTTGAATTTATGCTCAAATACTTCGGCGCGTTTAGGTTTTGGTTTAATCCATTTTATATCATTTAATTCGGTTTCAGGTAATACCTCTTGCCAACTCGGAACAATATATTTTTTACCACCTACATTTATTAAACCTGGTGGGGTAAGTTCATGGGTATATTCATACTTGAATACACTTACACCAATATAACCACCTAAACCACTTGGGTTAATTCCAAATGCTTTACCAGTAGGCCAAGGTATTATCCTTGTTCTAATATTACCATGTTTGTTGTAATTTGAAAATTCGTATAGCATAACCTTTATTTTTAATTATACATAAATATACGAACTCTCCTTCGGGTAACCACATTTTTCTACATAAATTTGATTACTTCGTTTTTAGTTTTTAGAAAACCTTTATTAGGTTTAATATATTTCTTTGGTTGGAGTGTTGAAACATCATCACCTACAATAAATGTTATATATTTTTTTGATGAAATTATAGTATAATTATCTCTAACTAATTTAGCATCTTTTAGGGGTAATGAATTTTCTATATCAGTATAAAATTGCTCAACTTCCTTTTTAGTATGCAAAATAATATGCATATGTTCAATTAATACTTTATATTTATTTGTTACAAAAGTTGATGTAAATACACCATCTTTAACGGTTAAAACGTTAGCATTTCTCCAATTATAATCATATTTTTCTACTGTTTCCCATTCTTGTGCAAATGATACTGTTGATAGAAATAAACTTGTAATTAATAGAATTTTTTTCATGACCTTTATTTTTATTATTATACCTAAATATACGACTCCCCTTTCGGGGAGCCTAATTTTTATCGTATTACCTTTATTTTCCTCTACCTGCTTTTTGGACGCTACTAGGTTTAATTGTAGTTTTTTGTTTAGTAGCTTTAGATTTGCCCTTAGTATTTATTTTATTGTCTTGTTTATTTGTAAAAAATTTACTGCTCATATTTAATAAGTTTTAGTTTCATCATCCAATTGTTTCTTTTGGACTTTATTAATGTATTCTTGTAAATTTACTTCTTTTCCATCTTTTCTCCTTAAAGTTAATGAAGGGTCAATTTTTATCTCTTTATAATGTTCTCCATCATTTCCATTTTGGCCTATAATTTCCATTCTCTTTTCATCTTCTTCTGTATAATCTTCAGGCCATATATTACTATCATCTTTTATTTCAACTTTTTCTTCGTATAAGTTTTCTTTATATTTCTTTTTAGGATATGCCTTATCAAAAGCAAAGTTAGCAGCTACTACTAAGGATATTGCTAAAGGATCAAACACAAATATTATAATAAGTAATAACACATTTATAATTTTATCCATTGGATAACCCGTCAAACTCGATAGATACTGCAGTGGTCCTAACTCACCAGCTACCTCGGTGTTATTGTCAAGTCCCAATACTTGTAATTGAAATTTTTGTAAACTATCTGAGGCTATTGTTCGTTTAGATTGCGCCAACTTACGATTTTCCTCTTCAATATTAATACGATTCTGCGCCATTCTAAGCTCAGTTGTGGAGATTGTTTGTCTAAAGCCCCCAGATACCGAGGTGTCTCGTACTTGGATGGTCGAAGCTTTTGCATTAGATAAAGTACTAATATTACCAGATATTCTTTCAATTTCCGTATCATATCGTGTTACATCATTTTGGTAAAAGTCAATTTTTTGTTGAATAAATCCTTTTTGATTTTCTACTGCTGATAGTTTAGAGTATGTTTCTTGGTAAGCAGCACTTAAAAAACCATAAATACCCATACTAGTAATTAATACTAATATTATAGTAGCAATAGATAAATAAGTTCGTAAAGTTTTATTAATTGTATCCCAATATTGGTACAATAATGAAGCGGTTACTAATTTAGCAAATTCTAATGAACCCGCCATTATTATAACCTCTAAAGAAGCTCCAGCAAATAATTTGCTAAGACCACTTACTGAGTAGAAAGCGGCTGAGGTTGAAACTGCCAAAGCCGAAAAGGCTATTAGGAATGGAAACATCCCTTGTTTTATTTGTTTTATCATAGTGATAAATATAAGAAAAAATTAGCTATAAGCCAAATAATTATGCGTAATCCTTGTAAGTTATAGTAACTTGGCCTCCATTTACTAAAACACCTGCTATAGGTGGGTAAATTCTTCTATAAGCATCCGTGGAAGAACCTAAAAACCCATTTTCTGTAATATTTTGATTTTGGGAATCTCCTACTAAGAGGCATCCTTCTGTATTATCATCAGTATTTCCTATATGGATTAAAATATATTCAAATCCAGGGACATCTCTAACCCAAAGCATACCTTTATTAAAATCAGTACCAAATTTATCATCATATCTTTGGTTGAATCCTCCTTCTGTACGAAGAGTTACATTGTATGTACCCGCTGGTATTCTTGTTTCACCACTTATTTTAACTTCACGAAATTCATCTTCTAAAGTAAAACATAAAAACTTACGTTTATCTGTAACATCAAATAATGCTCCTAATGTAGAATCACTATCTGAACTAAATCTTAAAACCTCTAATTTCATATTACTGTCTTTTTTTAAATATACTACCTAACTCAGCAATACCAAAACTACCTAAAGTAATAAATAAAAATGAGTCGTAAATAAATTCATTAATAACTAAATCTTTCCCAAAATATCCTGTTACTAAATCTACAATCGCAAATATAGTCATAATAGCAAATGAAGCAAAACCTACTACGGTTTTTTCATTTATATCATTACTGTCTTTAAAAATATCTCTAAATGCCATCCATTTTTGTTTTAATTTGTTTAACATAAGGTAACTTTTTGGTGAAACTTAATTTTATTATAAATATTAGAATTGACTAGATTTTTTAAGTTTAAGAGTTAATTAAATAACTTGATAAAAACCCAGCAATTCTTCCTGCTTTGATTTGGAAATGTTCTAACTCCTCTTTAGTTAATCGTTTTTTCTTACTAACAAAATCAACTCCTATATTTCCTATATATTTTTCATCTAATGTGAATAATGGTACTAAGTATGTAGATTTTGTACCAACTGATTCTGCTGCTCCTTTTAAACCATAAGTTGCAACCTTTGGATCTTTATAATCAGGTATAAATATTCCCTCCCCTACCATTAGATGTTCAAATGTTTTGGGGTAAAGTGAACATGGTATACTGCTAAAGGTGTGTGCAATTGAAGAAACACCTGCTTTTACTACTTCGTAGAATACTGAGAATTTTTGTATTGACTTACCTGTTGGGTAGAAACTACCACCATTATGAAACTGGGCAATCCAAACTCTATCTCCTTTAAATTCTTCTCTTATTTCTTCAAGTTCGTTATTAATTAAAGAAACACTTACTATGTTTTCTTTAACTATATCTCTCCCTTTATTTTTTTCTTTTTGTAAATATTTTTGTACTAGTAAATATAGTATAGGTCCTACTACACCTGTTAAGAATGCTCCAATTAATTCCATTATATGGCTATGATTATCTAATATTTGTTCCATTATACCTTTGTAACCATGTTTAATCATAAATATAAAAAAAAGAGGTGCTAATGCACCCCTCTTTAATATTTTTTATAGTTATTTTACTAAACCTTTCACCCAGTTTTTAAATAAATCCCAATTACGTGTAGCAAATACACCTAATGCGATACCTGCATAAATCTTAAATCCAAAAGACCAAAGTAGGAAAAATAAAACTAATCCTAAAATTCCTTCAATTCCGTTACCTACTACCCAACCTTTAACTAAGTTAAAGATTCTTTTAAAGAATCCAACTTTTTTGACTGGTGCTGGTACGGGTTTTGCTGTTTTTTTTCTTGCCATAATAATTTATTTTTATTTAGTTGTTTATTATACATATGTAAATAATTTAATAAAAACTTATATTTGTTGATAAATATTAAAACTTAATTCGTTCAATTGCTTTTTTTACAGCAGATGCAAAAGTAGTTTTAGAAAAAGGCAACATATCATTATTCATGTCAATGAATGTGGATTTTACGG
>Ga0257120_1000304_pt1 | contig 38219 bp, 29 predicted proteins | sample SI106_10metaG_FD_190153 | JGI IMG/M metagenome (GOLD analysis project Ga0257120, IMG submission 190153) | Marine microbial communities from Saanich Inlet, British Columbia, Canada - SI106_10 | ecosystem: Environmental > Aquatic > Marine > Inlet | place: Canada: British Columbia | collected...
CTCTCGCAGCTGGTATTCGAATTAGAAAAGTTACCCATGGCCCGGCATGTGCGTTGGGGGGTGGATGTGGATCCACAGGAGCTCTAACCAGATCACAGGAGCTCTAACCAGATCACAGGGGCGCTAGCCAGGGCTCTGGGCAGATCACTAGACCTGTGGTTAAAACCGTCAAAAAAGCCGCGGAAAAGATAAATTTTTCGGCCAAGCAGTTTGCTTAAAAGCGCCTCCATCCCCTACAATCGCCGCTCGAATCAGGAGCTTTAAGAATGTCGCAAAATTATGCCAAAAGGAACTCTGGACGGGGCAAGCAGCAACCCGCTAAGCGCACCTCTGGGCTGCCCGCCTTTATTTTGGGCACGGCTTTTGGTGCCATCTTAACCAGCCTTTTACCGAGCCTAATGGAGAAAGCCCCTACGGCTACTGCAACGGTTCAGGATGTGACCGAGACCGTCAAAGCTGAAGCCTCAGACCTGCAGTTCGACTTTTACACATTGCTGAAAAAAACCGAAATTATTGTTCCCAATAATACCTCTGAAGAGAGCGAAGACGAGCAGCCAGAGGAAAACTTTACCTATCTGCTACAGGCCGGTTCTTTCAAAATTGCCAATGATGCCGAGAGTCGGCGGGTGAAATTGCTGCTGCTCAATTTAAATGCCAGCGTCGAACTGATCAATCTGGGCAATGGCGAGAAATGGCACCGCGTCCTGGTTGGACCTTTTGATGATGCATCAAGCATGACTTATGCACGCACCAAACTAGCGGAAAACCAAATCGACAGCCTGCTTTTAAAACGCAAGATTTAGCAGCGCTTTAAATAGCCTTATACTCAGAGGTAGGCATCGTACTCCAGCAGCGTCACGCGGCTATCAAACTCGGCTTTTTCAATGCGCTTGCTCTGCGCATAAACCGTCTGAAACGCCTCGCCCAAATAACCCTCTACAAACTCAGACTGTTCAAAACGCTGCAATGCATCGCCCCAGAAGCGCGGCAGCTGTTGCTCTGCTTTTATGGCCAATTCTCCAGCATCACCTACGATGGCCGCTGGCGGCAGTAGTTTTTTCTCAATGCCATGGAGCGCGGCAGCCAACATTGCCGCCACCGTTAAATAGACATTGGCATCAGCACCTGCAACCCGGTGCTCGATGCGCATAGCATGACCTTTCCCAGCAGGAATACGCAGCGCTGTAGTGCGATTTTCATAACCCCAGGTGGGCGCTGTGGGCGCATAACAGCCGGGCACCAATCGTCTGTAGGAATTAATATTCGGTGCAAAGATCGCCATAGAGTCGGCCATATTATCGAGACAGCCGGCAACTGCATGGTGCAAGAGGTCACTGCCCTCAGGGGTGCCATTATCAAAGACATTGTTGCGGTTGTTGTCGATCAAACTAAAGTGGATATGCATGCCATTGCCCACATCATCAGCAAAGGGCTTGGCCATAAAGCTGGCCTGCTTACCCTGCTGATGAGCCACAGCGCGAATCGCTCTGCGTAACATACTGGCCTGATCACAAGCGCGCAGAGCGCAGTCCTGATAATGTAAATTAATCTCGCACTGAGAGGCGCCAAACTCACTAATTAAAGTATCTACCGGTAAATTCTGTTGCCCTGCGGTACTGCTAATGGCATCCATCAACGGGGCTATTTTGCGCATAGCCTCGATACCATAGGTAGCCCCTCCCAGTGCTGGCGATCCGTCGAGGGCGCGCTGAGTATGTTGGGGACGGCCAAATTGGTCGCGGTCGATTTCCAGCAGATGGAATTCCATCTCGCTGGCCACCACTGGGGTTAAGCCGAGCTTTGTATAGCGCGCTAAAACCTGTTGTAGGACGACTCTGGGATCGGCGGGATAGTCTGACTGACCATCGGGACTAAGCATAGAGACAATAATCTGCGCTGTGGGTCTACTAGCCCAGGGCACCACTGCCAGAGTTTCTGGGTGAGGCGTGCATATGCCGTCTGTATCGCCGGTTGCCGCTACCAACTGTTCGAGATCGCGGCCCCAGCAGTCCAGTGAGCATGTACTCTGCGGCATTTTATAGCCGCCCTCAAAGAGCTTATCAATCTGCTCCCGAGGCAGCCATTTGCCACGGTGGATACCGTTTAGATCGTGAAGAATAACCTCGAAAGTCTCGACATCGGGATGGGTCTGTAAAAACTGCGTTAGCGCATCGATGGATTTCATATTGAGCTCTATTTTTCCGGCGGTTGTGTTAATCAAGTCTCGGCAAGATCACCCAGCGCATCTTTTAGCGGCTGTAAATGCTCTTCAAAGTGCTTCCAATAAGCCACAGCTGAAGTATAAATTGGCTGCCTAACCTGTTCGGAACTGGCGGTGTTGACTGCCCGCTCAGTCTCGTGGAAGCGCAAACATTGCTCTTCCATTGGCAGGCCACAATAGTCTAATAGCGCCTCGACATTGGTCTCGAGATCCGCCACCACAGCTTCATAGTTAACCGAATAGATCTTCTCACCAAAGACTGTTTGCCAGTGCACCATCAGGCGATGATAGTCGCGATAGTAGCGCCCCAAGTCCACTAGGTCGTAAGTAAAGTTTTGTCCCTCGGCCCACAGCTGTTTAAAGCAGCCAAAGCAGTTGTCGATAGGATTGCGCACAGTGTTGATAATCTTGGCATTGGGCATGGCCAATAAAATCAGTCCCACATAGAGAAAATTATTCGGTAGCTTGTCGATAAAAAACGGCGCATCAGTCTGACGATGACGCTGGGCCTGAGCTAAGAACTGTTCGGCCAATAATGGCCATTGCTCGGCCTTTAACTGCGCTGCACCCAAGGGGTAGTTATCGCGACACATTGGATTGGGCTTGCGGTTCAAGCGCTGGGCCAACCAGGGTATATAAGGCAACTCGCGAGTGCCCTCGACCTGTGAATGAGAGGCCAAAATTTGTTCTTGCAGGGTCGAGCCTGAACGCGGCAGACCCAGCACAAAAATGGCCGAGCTATCATCTAAACCATCATTGCTATGCTGCTGTAATAACTGGGGAGTAAAGGTGGCAATAATCTGGTCCACCTGAGCTGAAAAGTCATCGGCGCTCCAGACTGCCGATTTCTGTTTAACACGATTTGCTGTCTGATAAGCATTAAACGCAGCGTTCCACTGCTGGCGATGCTCATAGGCTTTGCCGAGGGCATAGTTAAAGTGCACTACATCTTTGTCTTTGAGCGGTCTATTTCCAGGCTTTTTGTCCCCGAGCTTTTTATCCTCGCGCTTTTTATCAAAAGCCAATAATGCCTCCATGCTGGCCACTTCACTATCACTAAAACGGTAAGTTTTAAGATTTGATAATGACCAGGCTGCCTCGCCAAAGCTGCTATCTAGTTCCATACAGCGACGCAGGCATTGGATAGATTCATCCTGCCTACCGAGCGTTTTCAAGGCACTACCTTTTTGCGCCAACGCGGAAATATTGTCTGGGCTCTGTCGCAACACCGCATCGTACTGGCCAAGGGCATCAGCAAAGCGATTATCCCGAAGAAAAATGCTTCCCAAAAGCATCTGCGCCTCCTCCAGATGCGGCTCGATATCCAACACCCGCTGCACAGCCTCTTGGGCTTCAACCAGCTGATCCTGCCTAGCCAGTGCGGAACTCAGTTTTAACCACCACTTTGCTTGCTCTGGCATTTTTCGCACCAGCGAGCGAGCCAGCTCTTCGGCCCAGCGCGCGCGGCCGCTTTCGAGGGCGCGATTAATTAAAAATTCTTTGGCGCCAACCTGTTCTGGGTCCGCCTCTAGCACTTCTTTACAGAGAGCCTCGGCTCTTTCCGATCCCCTTTCCTCCCGAGCATCAGTGGAGAGCCTATAGGCTTCAATAACTTTTTCTTTGAGCACTTGATGCTGTTGATTGACCCAATCCACCGCCGCCGACTGAGTGGTTTTACCCTGCTGTTTAAGCACTTCGGCAAGTAGCTTGTTGGCGGCCTTGAGGCTTGAATTTAGCTGCAGTGCTCGACGCAATGACTGCTCTGCGAGTGGATATTTCTCAAGGGACAATTGGACTTTTCCGAGATCGGCCCAGGCATGGGCAAAATCATTAGCAATACTCAGGACTGTTTGAAATCCAGCCTCGGCTCGGGCTAGTTCACCGCGGTTTTGCCAAACCTGGGCCTGAAGCCTGAGAGTGTTAACTTCTCTGGGATTAACAGCCAACAAACGCTGACAAATAGATTCACAACCCTCCAGATCACCTTCGCGCAATGCCGCTAAAGCTTTAAAGAACTGTTGTTGCGGATCCATATACTGATCTCGAGGTGGTTTATTATTTTTCACAGTCTACAAAAAAACAGCCGAGAATGTCGGCTGTTTTTAGGGGCTGATAGATGACTAGAAAAAGCCTGAGGTTAAAATTTATACGCTAGATCCAGACCCATACGACGCGGCTCCGAGAAGCCAAAGTAATGAGGGGCAATAATGCCATCCGCCGGCGCTACGCCCTTGTAGTAAAACGTATCAAATACATTATTGACCCAAACCGTCATACTCCAATTGTCCGAGCTGTCATAGCCTACACGCAGATTGCTCACAGTAAACTCATCCAACATTATCGGCTCTCGAGAAAAGTCACCAAACCCTGGGCTTGCGCCCTGATGGAAGGTTTCCCACGTCAGATTAAGATCGCCACCTTCAATAGGTCGACTATAAGTCGCAACCAAGGCGGCACTAAAGTCCACCGTGCCCGGCAACATAGCGCCAGTACAGTCATCTTCACAGAAGTCAGCGGAGAGGCTGGAGTTGGGTTTGGTTAACTCAGAGTCAGCCCAGGCTAAGCCGAGATAAATATCCACGTTATCGGTGGGCAGGTAACGCATATCCAACTCTAAGCCAGAGCCTTCCGCATCACCTACATTGGCCACGGTGTAGCGGCCATCCACATAATAGCCAGACTGCATACCGTCAAACTGGTAGCTGTAAAGAGCAGCATTCAACTGCATCTGACCATCTAAAAACTGACCTTTTAAACCCAGCTCTAAATTGGTGACTTCTTCTTTATCAAAGCTTGCCAGAGAGGGGTCAAAATCTAGGGCATCTTCACCGTCCAAGTCATCGACGGCAATATCGTCGGCAAAGGACAGTTCCATGGTATTAAAACCACCGGCTTTGTAGCCCGTTGAATAGGTGGCGTAGGTTGATACCTCGTCGCTGAGTTGGTAATTCACTGCAGCGCGAACCGAGGTATTCGTCCACTTATCGTTGCCCTGAACAAAATCAGAGGTGTAGAACGGGAAGGTATACCAGGTGGCATTGCGTTCTTCGCCGCCAAAATTCTGGGCAAAATCACGATTATCCTCGGTATAGCGCGCCCCGACTATAAAGTCTAAGTCTTCATTAACGTGGAAGGTGGCATCGCCATAGAGACCCCAACCGTCATATTCCGCATCCACATCAACCGAATCATTGCGTGTGCCAATGCCAACAATGGGATCGTACTCATAGTATTCATAGAGCGTTGCGCAATCGGTAATATCGTCATATTCGTAATAGGTGCCGTAGGCTGCACAAAAGGTATCTTCATCCAGAGTTTGATTAAAGCGTACCTTGAGCTCTTCTTTGTACCAAGAGGCGCCGACAAACCAACTTACACTGTCAGTCTCTTTGTTGATGCGGAACTCTTGGCTAAAGTAGTCCTGCTCTTGAATCTGATTGTAGTTAGACAGGAAGCTACTGCCGCCATCAAAATCTTCAAGGTAGTAGTAGTTATGCCCGCGTAAACCGGTGGTTGAGCTAAGCGTATAGTCATTGCCCAGATCCACTTCAACATTCAGGGTGACACCCCATACTTCACCCTCATCAATTAGATCGGACGAACTAACATCCGACGTAAACTGATCTTCAGCGGCATCGGTGCTGTAAAAAGGCAGGCCTGTTTCATCGGGATCAAAGGCCTGATAAATAGTCGGCGGTCCCTGACGATCTTCATACTCCAGCATCAATGTGCTGGTGATATCGTCATTTTCAAAGGCAAGGGTATAGCGAGCGGCGGTATTTTCTACTCCGCCAGTCTGCTGACCATCATTGATATTGGTCACCCAGCCATCCTGCTGCTGGTGATAGACCGCCAAACGGCCACTAAACTGATCATTGATCGGCGTGTTTATAACCGCCGTGACTTCACCGTAGCCATCTTGGCCAAAGCCAATATCTATGGATCCTCCGGCCTCACCAGTAGGCTTAGCCGTAGTAATCGAGATTGCTCCTGAGGAGGCGTTGCGGCCAAACAATGTGCCCTGAGGGCCCTTGACCACTTCGACCATTTCGACATCAAAGAAACTGGATACAGCACCACCGGTTCGGCCCAGATAGATGCCGTCTTGGTAGAGACCAATCGAGGGCTCAGCACCAACACCAAAATCATTGGTACTGATGCCACGAACATTCATCGAATCGAGAAAAGAGTCATCCGTATCACCGGATACACCCGGGGTTAACAGAGCTACCTGTTTGGCATCGGAAATCTGCGCTTTTTCAATAAAGCTGCCGCTGAATGCGGAAACCGAAATAGGCACATCCTGAAGCGACTGCTGGCGTTTTTGTGTCGTGACAATGATCTCTTCGATCTGTGCAGCAGACAGCTGTCCGGCACTCAAGGTTGCCGCGGCCACTGCCGCTGAGATCAAGGTTTTTCTAATTTTAGTGTGCGTCATAGCAACTCTCCCAGTAAACATCGTCGGCAATTTTTTGCCTTGTTTGTTGTAAAATTGGCGGTTTAAAATGAGTGTTAAAATCGCTTATTAAAGCGTTCGCTGTAAAATCACTCGCGTGCCTCATCAGGCCCTTGAGCCACACAGTAAGGAGTACGGTTTCCCAGCGCTGTTCAGTGCTGCTAAGTGTATAGCCAGCCCTCGCCGCCGACCAGATTTTTTTTACCCGTTTGAGCATTTGTTTTCGGCCTGAGCTAGCGCCTCTAGCCCCACCCACATATTAATAGCCATCCCTTATTAACCACCCCTTTGGGTACATGACCCAATAGGCTTTCTATGATGATATAAGTCTTTAGCATCACCCCCCATAAATTCCCTAAAACCGGTGAAACCAAACCTTAACGCAAGTGCGAATATCATGACCAAAAACCGAACTACCCAACAATGGCAAGATCTAGATACGCAGCGGCATCTGCATCCCTTTACTGATTTTGATCAGTATGCGAAGAAGCCTGGGCGCATTATTAACCGTGCTGAGCATATCTATATCTACGACACCGACGACAATCAGATACTCGATGGGATGTCTGGGCTATGGTGCTGCAGTCTCGGTTACAGCCAACCGGCGATTGCCGAGGCGGTGAGTCGTCAATTCGAGCAATTGCCCTACTACAATAATTTCTTTCAGTGCAGCAACGCGCCGGCGGTTGAGCTTGCTGAGCGTCTGGTGGATATGGCACCTGAGCGCTTTACCCATGTGTTTTTTACCGGCTCGGGTTCGGAGGCCAATGATACTAACATTCGCCTGGTGCGGCGCTACTGGGATCTGCAAGACAAGCCCAACAAGCGGATTATTATTTCGCGCAAAAATGCCTATCACGGCAGCACCATCGCCTCTGCCAGCCTCGGTGGTTTCAAGTCTGTCCACCAGCAGTTTGAAACCCTACCCTACGTTGAGCATATAGTGGATCCCAATTGGTTCGTAAATGGCGGCGATCTCAGCCCTGAAGAGTTTGGTCTGCAAGCGGCGCGAGCACTGGAAGAAAAAATTGATCAGATCGGTGAAGAAAATATTGCCGCGTTTATTGCCGAGCCGATTCAGGGTGCCGGAGGCGTTATTGTGCCGCCCGACAGCTACTGGCCAGAGGTCAGTCGCATTCTTAAAGCCAGGGATATTCTGTTTATCAGCGATGAAGTGATCTGTGGTTTTGGTCGCACCGGCAGTCTGTTCGGCTGTCAAACTCTGGGTACAGAACCCGACTTAATAACCTTTGCCAAGGCGGTTACCAATGGCTTCCAGCCGCTGGGTGGCGTTTTAGTCAGCGATAAAGTTGCCAGCGTGATTACTGCCAAAGGTGGCGAATTTGCCCATGGTTTTACCTATTCCGGCCATCCGATCGCCTGTGCCGCGGCAATGGCGACATTAGATATTATGCAAAGTGATAATATTTTCCAAACTGTGCATGATCACAGCGCACCCTATCTGCAAAAGCGCTGGGCAGAACTGGGGCAACATCCGATTGTCGGCCATACCCGAGGGTTGGGCATGTTTGGCTCCATGGAGTTGGTGCGCAACAAAGAAACCCGTGAACGGTTGGCGCCGGATCAGGTCTCGGGGGGCGTCTGTCGGGACCTATCCATTGCCAATGGTCTAGTAATGCGCGCCGTAGGCGACTCAATGATTATCTCGCCGCCACTGATCTGCAGTCATGCCGAGATTGACACTATTATTGATCGCGTAACTCAGGCGTTAGACCAGACTGCAGAGTACTTCTCGGTATAGAGTCCAGCCTGCGCCAGCAGCCTTATGCGCCTTATTGGCACCATTCTGCTGTCAAACAAACATTTAGTCGTACCAGGCTGCCGAGAAAGGTAGATAGATCGCTGCCGTGCTGGTAAGTTAGAGGCCTTCTGCGCAGGGGGCGCGGAGGTCGCTAGCGCACACTGCGTCGATTTGGATTGCAGTTAAAGTAAGCTTCTCGAGATCTAAAAAATAATAACTGAGACATATATGAACAGACCTCTGGTAAAACCCAGCCTTGTCGACGCCCTAATTCCCGTTATCCTATTGATCGCCATGCTCGCCGGCACTGTGTATGTGTTCGGTCTCGACTCCTCTGGACCCAATCAAGTGGCCCTGTCTTTGGCTGCTGCGATAGCCGCGCTAATCGGCATCAAGAATGGTTTGAGTTGGAAGGACATAGAGCAGGGCATGATCGACACCATTACTGTGTCACTGCCGGCAATCCTTATTCTGTTTATGGTCGGCGCCCTGATCGGCAGCTGGATTCTCGCTGGTACGGTACCGAGCATGATCTACTACGGCGTTGAAATTATGTCGCCGGACTACTTTTATATGACCTGCTGTCTGGTCTGCGCCCTGATCGGGTTTAGTGTTGGCAGCTCATGGACCGTAGCGGGAACTCTGGGCATTGGCTTTATGGGCATTGCCGCGGCGCTGGATCTGTCGCTGCCAATCAGTGCTGGAGCCATTATTTCAGGAGCCTATTTTGGCGACAAATTATCGCCACTCTCGGATACCACCAACCTTGCGGCGGCGGTTACCAACAGCGATCTGTTTGATCATATTCAGCATATGCTGTGGACCACTATCCCGAGTTTCATTATTGCCTTAGCACTCTTTTTTATTCTCGGTATGGGCAGTGATATCAATGTCAAAGTAGATGATATTGAGATTCTTCAGGCTGCGATGCAGCAAGCCTTTTTAGTGAACCCCCTGATGCTCGCGCCGCTAGTCATGCTTTTGGTGATGGCGGTAATGCGCAAGCCAGCACTGTCGACACTTATTTGTGGAGTAGTGGCCGGCTGTGTCTTTGCCGTGGTATTTCAATGGGATGCGGTGATTGCTCTGGCGGCAGACTCAAACCTAAGCAGCTCCGCGGCGATTTTCAAGGGCCTGTTCACAGCCATGTTCCTGGGCTTTAGCTCGGCGAGTGGCAACGAATCTATGGATGCGCTGCTGTCTAAGGGCGGTATGGAAAGTATGCTATTGACCATCGGGTTGATTATCAATGCCATGGCTTTTGGTGGCGCAATGGCTCGCACCGGCCTGTTGGAACGCATCGTGGAAGCCGCGCTGAGCCGAGTAATATCTGCCGGCGGGCTGATCACTACGACCATCGGCACCTGTATAGGAACCAACGTTTTGGCTGCCGATCAGTATCTGTCAATTGTGATTCCCGGGCAGATGTTTTCCGACGCCTACAAGCGTCGCAATCTAAAAGCCATTAATCTTTCGCGCACTCTAGAGGACTCTGGAACCCTGACATCGGTACTGGTGCCCTGGAACACCTGCGGTGCATTTATGTCGGCAACATTGGGCGTCAGCACCTTTTACTATGCGCCCTACGCGTTTTTTAATCTCTGCTGCCCACTCATTGCCATGGTTTATGGTTTTTATCAGATTAAGTTGCCGCTGATTACTGAGCCGGAAGCGTCCGCGCCAAACAACGGCTAAGCTATTTTGATAAATCCCGCAAAAGAGCTGTATCAATAAATATGTTGCCTAGAGCTTGCAGATCAACAGTTCGACTTCGCATCGCGTTGAGCCTTTTTACTCTGCCGGCATTGGCCTTTGGGCAACCCGATAAACAGCCGTTTGATGGTCAGCTGGCTATGGAGCATATAGCTCAGCAGGTCAGCTTTGGGCCCCGCACAGCGGACTATGCCGGCAAACAAAAAACCCTTACCTATATTCAGCAGTTATTGGAACCCGAGGCCGACCAGGTTCTGGTGCAATCATTTAAGTCTTATGGATTGGTCGGCAACAATCTCTGGGCGAGCTTTTATGGCACCGACTCAAAGCAGACTAACCACCGCCGAATTATGCTCGCGGCACACTGGGACACTCGCCCTATCGCCGAGCACGACAGTGTTCCAGCGAAACGCGCAGAGCCAGTGATTGGCGCCAATGACGGTGCTTCAGGAGTCGCGGTATTACTTGAGATCGCACGACTGCTGAGTGAAAAGCGCGCGCCAGCTACTATAGATCTGGTATTTTTTGATCTCGAGGATATGGGCAATATCGACAACCTGCCCTTCTCGATTGGTGCTACAGAGTTTGTCCGAAAAAATCCATTTTATCGCCCCAATGCTGGTGTGGTGGTGGATATGGTTTGCGACAGAGAACTGGAGATTCCCCTTGAACGCTTCTCCCGAGACGGCGCTAAAGACCTGCAAGATCAAATTTGGCGTATTGCTCGCTCTCAGGGAGCCACCGCATTTAAGGATCGCAAAGGCACTTATATCGAAGACGATCACCTACCTTTTTTGCGCGCCGGACTAGACGTGGTCAACCTAATCCACTGGCCATTCCCCAAGTCATGGCATACCAGTGGTGATACTATTGACCAGTGCAGTGCTGACAGCTTGCAGCAGGTAGGCAGGGTGATTGCAGAATTTATCTATCTTAAACGGGAACCGTTATGAAAAATATGTCCGTATCGCGACTGAGATTTTTTTCCGCCTCACTGGTGTTAGCTTTTGGCTTTACTTCTATTAGCTCCACTACTCATGCTATCGACAGTGAAGAACTTGCCCGCTCCGTAACTCAAGATTACAACGATCGTCTCGGCGCGCTATTTACCCATTTTCATCGCAATCCAGAACTCAGCTTTATGGAGACCAAAACCGCGAAAAAGCTTGCCGATGAACTGCGTAAAAGCGGCTTCACGGTGACGGAAAAAGTCGGCGGTACCGGCATAGTGGCTATCTTAAAAAACGGCGATGGCCCATTAGTGATGATGCGCGCCGATATGGACGGCCTGCCGATTAAAGAAAAATCAGGCTTAGATTACGCCTCTACAGCAACTCAAAAAGACCCCATTACCGGCAATCAAGTCTCGGTTATGCACGCCTGTGGTCACGATGTGCATATCACCAGCCTGGCCGGCACCGCGCGACAGATGTCGGAGCGCCGAGATAACTGGTCGGGTACTTTGATGCTTATTGGGCAGCCGGCCGAAGAGCGTATTCGCGGCGCCAAGGCGATGATGGATGACAACCTCTGGGAGCGCTTTGGCCAACCGGACTATGCTCTGGCATTTCATGTTGGCGCCGGTATGCCTGCAGGCCTGATCAATGTGCAGGAGGGCTCGCCCTTTGCCGGTTCGGATAGTCTCGATATTATTATTCACGGTGTCGGCGCTCACGGCGCATCGCCCCATGCGGGCAAAGATCCCATTCTGCTTGGCAGCCAGATTGTTGTGGCACTGCAAACATTGGTATCGAGAGAATTGCCCCCCAGGGAACCGGGAGTGGTGACAGTTGGCTCTTTCCACGGTGGTACTAAACACAATATTATTTCTGATCGTGCAGTGTTGCAGCTGACCGTGCGCAACACCAATCTCGAGACCCGCGACACCCTGATCAATGGCATTAAACGCATCGCTGAAAATCTAGGTCGCGCAGCTGGTCTCCCGGAAGATAAATTGCCCGAAGTCATCCTGACAAAATCCTCGACTCCACCAACGATAAACAATGCCCCTCTGGTGCGACGTTTAAAGGCCGTATGGCAGGCAGGGCTGGGAGAGCGTCAGGTTGTTTCAATCTCATCCAAAGGTATGGGTGCGGAGGACTTCCCCTACTTTACAACTGAGCCAGCGATTCCCAGTGTCTATTTTTCCGTTGGTGGCACCAGCGCCGAGGATTACAAAGCCGCAGCGGCAGGTGGCCCAGCGATCCCATCACATCACAGCCCGCTATTTAAGATAGACCCCCAGCCGTCGGTTACCCGCGGAGTGCAGGCAACAGTGTTGGCATTAATGGATTTGATGCCGCCCGCGAACTGATCCACTAAAAGGATCAGCCCAGGCATAGCTCTTTTTTGAGGTCGGGAAAAGAGCTAGAACACTGAACTAGAACAATGAACCAGAAGAAAGAGCTTAAGAGCCTAGGCGGCTAAATAACCGCTTTCAGAGATGACAGACAGTAATCAATATTCGCCTGTTTGCTGGCATGACCCATCAGGCCAATGCGCCAAACTTTGCCGGCTAGTGCACCCAAGCCGGCGCCGATTTCGAGGTTGTAATCAGTCAACAGTTGCGTGCGCACTGCTGCATCATCAACGCCCTCGGGAATAAAGACCGTATTCAGCTGCGGCAGGCGATATGCCTCCGGAACCAAAAACGAAATACCCATCTGCTCAAGGCCCTGACGCAACAACAAGTGATTGCTCTGATGACGCTCCCAGGCATTTTCCAACCCTTCATCCTGAACGATCACTAGCGACTCATGCAGACCATAGAGGCAGTTAACCGGTGCAGTGTGATGATAGGCGCGCTTGCCTTCTCCACCCCAGTAACCCATAACCAAGTTGAGATCCAAGAACCAGCTCTGCACCTTGGTCTGGCGCTTACTGATTTTTTCCGCCGCGCGCGGACTGAAACTCACCGGCGAGAGTCCGGGAGAGGACGACAGACATTTTTGTGAACCCGAGTAGATAGCATCGATCTGCCACTCATCGACTTTTAGTGGCGTGCCCGCGAGAGAGGTCACGGCGTCAACAATCGCAAGACAGCCATGCTTGTGAGCCAATTCAACCAATGTCTTGGCATCGGATTGGGCACCCGTGGAGGTCTCGGCATGAACAAAGGCCACCAGCACGGCATCCGGGTTTTGTATCAGTGCCTCTTCGAGTTTTTGCGGGTCTACTGCCTGACCCCAATCATCTTGAACCATGACTGCAACTCCGCCACAGCGTTCGACATTCTCTTTCATACGGCCGCCAAAGACGCCGTTCTGGCAGACAATCACCTTGTCACCAGGCTCAACTAAATTGGCAAAGCAACATTCCATGCCCGCAGAACCCGGAGCCGACACCGCGAAGGTGAGTTCGTTTTTAGTTTGGAAAACATACTGCAGTAGGGTTTTAACTTCATCCATCATGGTGATAAAACTGGGATCCAGGTGACCTACTGTAGGTCTCGCCATGGCGGCCAATACAGACTCACTAACATCGGAGGGGCCGGGACCCATCAGTATGCGACGGGGTGGATGAAATGAACTAATACTCATTGAATTTTCCTGTTTTGATAATTTTTAAAAAAACCGCTTTTGACCACAGATTGCTATCAGTGGCTGTCCATCACTATCCGTCGCTATCCGTTACTATGCCCGAGGTTTTTAGATGCTTAATCTGATCATTATCCAAGCCGAGCCCTTGTAATATCTCATCGGTATGACTGGCGATTTCAGGGCCGGGCCACTCGGTTCCACCTGGCGTATTGCCTAACTTAGGCATCATCGCTGGTATCTTTAAGGGCTCACCATTGATCTCGACCTGCTCAAATAATCCCCGCGCTTGGAAATGACTGTCTTCCATCATATCCGCGACACTGTAGACCGGTCCGCAAGGGACTCGGTGCTTCTCGAGAATTGCCATAACATCGGCAAGGGGCAAACTGGCACACCAGGTTTTTAGTACCTGATCGATCTCCGCCTCGTGAACCACGCGCTTAGAATTGGTTGAGTATTTCTCGTCGGTGCCCATCTCTGCATGACCCACTGCAACCATTAGTCGCGCATAGATTGAATCGCCATTGCCGCCAATAACGACAAATTTTCCATCGGCACAGCCGTAGGTATTGGTCGGCACTATGCCGGTCACCGTGGTACCTGAGGGCTCGCGGACAACACCGGCGCCATCGTATTCGGGCACCACAGCCTCAAGCAGATTAAACATAGATTCATAGAGGGCAACATCCACTACCTGACCGCCGTCTCCACGATCACGGGAGCGCAGTGCCATCAAAATACCCAGTACCGCATGCAGTCCCGAAATAGTATCCCCAAGGCTTAGATTGGGTCGCACCGGTGCTTCGCCGGGGTAGCCATTCACATAGCGGAAACCACTGATCGCTTCGCAGGCCGAGGCAAACCCCGGTTTCACTGAGTAGGGCCCAGTTTGACCATAGCCCGAAATACGCGCATATATTAGATCCGGGTTATCGGCGCGCATGGATTCGGGGTCCAGCCCCCAGCCTTCGAGTACGCCGGGACGAAAGTTCTCAACCACTATGTCTGCAGTTTTTAATAACTGCTTAACCAAATCTCGACCCTCGGGGGTTTTGAGATCCAGAGAAATACATTTTTTATTCCGCGCCAGACTGCGCCACCAATGCGAGGTGCCATCTTTGACTTCGCGCCAATTGCGAATCGGATCGCCGCCGGGGGGCTCAACTTTAATCACCTCTGCGCCGAAATAACCTAGCATACAACCGGCAAATGGTCCGGCCAGCAGCTGGCCCAATTCAATAACTCTTAATCCCTCTAGTGCTTTGCTCATCTTTTGGCCTTTCTTTTTATTCTCTAATTCGGTGAAGAAACTCTACTCATGCCATGAAATTTTCTGAACCAGTGTATAGACTGTAAAGTGCATAGACTGTAATTAGACGCAGAATCATAACAGAACAATAATCGCGTCAATAACAGCGTAACTCATAGTGGATATCACTGGAGACTGAAAACAGCCAAGCCAAGGCAATTTACAGACGCTGATTAACGTTATGGAACCGGCAGCAATATGTCGACTCTAAACTTCCATGTCAACGGGGGAGCCCTATATGAAGGATAAAGCCAAAGCGACCGAATTATGCCAACTAACTTTAGCTGCAATGGTGTTTTTCGGTTCAATACTGACTGGCCCCGCTAGCGCTCAATCCGACATTCCCACCTATAAACAAAGCGATCCGGTGGGCGACTATTTAGATGCTATAGATGCCGCCGAAGCAGAACTTAGCGCCTATTCATTAGAACTCTCTGACCTCTACCTAGGCTTGGGTAAATCCCACTTATCAAATCGAGAATACGATCGCGCGCGCAAGGCATTTCAGCGTGGCATGCAAATCGAACGGGTTAATTTTGGCCTCAATAGCCTGACACAGACTCCCTACCTGATGTCGATTGCCGAAACTGAAAGTTTTCTTGGCAATTGGGATGAATCGCAAAAAGCGCTAGAAAATCTCTACATAATTAACATTGAGGCCTACGGTGCCCAAGACCCTCGTATGCTTCCGGTTCTCAATGAACTGCTCGATTGGTATCTTGATACCTACAGCGACCGCTCAACCAGTGGCGGCTACCAGAACCTGGTTATTTCAGAGAAGCTCAGCACACGCATGCAGAGCATTCTCAATCAGACTGACGAACTCAAGGATCCTGCAGCGCCAAAGATGTATCGAAAAATCAGCCATCTGCACTACTTTATTGCCAATCATATTAAAAAACATGGCGAGCCCTCCGAGACCGGATTTACTTTTAATGCCTCCTCCACAACCAGCAGCGCCAATAGCACCTCACATATGCACTATCGCCGAGGCAAGGTGGCCCTGCAAAAGGTAGTGGAATCACTGGAGCTTCAAGAGGACACCCCAGCCTTAGATCAGGCTAGTGCCATAGCCGAACTGGGAGACTGGTATCTGGTGTTTGGTCAGCGTGCCTCGGCAAATCGAACCTATCAGTTGGCCTACGATTTTCTTGGCGACAGCGAGCAATCAGAGGAGCTGCAAGAATCCTTTTTCAGTGACGCGAAACTGATTGGATTTACCGATCAGAGCAGTGCAGCTAAGCGTTATGAGAAAGCCAATAACGGCGCACCTGCTGAAGAGCCAATGGAAATCTCTATGACTATCTCAAGCAATGGTGTGCCGAGGAATGTAGAAATTGTTAATCCGCCAGAGGATCTCGGCAAAAATGTCCGCCGCGCAGTGTTAACCGATATCCGCGCCCAGCGTTACAGACCCAGATTAGCAGCGGGTGCGCCGGTTAGCTCTGCTATTCAATTCCCCTACGACATTAAACCCACCACCGAGACAAGAGACTAACAATGGGTAGAGCTTTTACTAAAAATTCTTGCTGGGGTTCAGCGCGAAAGACGCTGGGACTGACGCTGGGACTGACGCTGAGACTGACGCTGAAGTTACCTTCACTAAAATTGCCTAGGGGTTTAGCGATGGCTGCCATGCTGGCTCTCGTCTTGAGCAGCTGTCAGATGCCATCACCAACCAGCTCAGGGTCACCCATGCCCTCTTCTTCTGGAGGAGGATCATCTGGTCTACCACCAAGCTCTCCGAGTCCTGGTGGCGGCATGCCCTCTCCCGGAGGCAGTTCGGCGCCATCTGGTGGATCATCCGGCACTGATGGTCCTTCTGGCGCTGATGGTCCTTCTGGCGCTGATGGTCCTTCTGGCGCTGACGGCTCTTCTGGCGCTGACGGCTCTTCTGGCGAAAGCGGCGATAGCACAGAGAGCCTAGACGACGCATTAGACGCCTCGTTAGAAGAGTTTGACGATACCGTTATGGGCGATGGTGGCGGCTCGAGTGAAATAGACATTCTTAGCCCCAGCGGCGCCAGCGGTGGAGTCGACAGTGATGAGCCGCTTTTTGAAGAAGCCGGAGAAGGCGGTTCTGACCGCAGCGCGTCCATAGAACAGCGTGCCGCTGAGGGTGCCTCATCAGGCGCCGAGGGTGAGGGTACGGACACTATTGAAGGCTCTGGCAATCAATCAGCCAGCGCTGCAGGCCAGGATCAAGCTGATATTATTCCCATTCCCGAGGATATCGGTGACGGTCAAGGAGATGATATTGTGCTGCGCCAAATTCGTGACGCAGCCAGCAAAGAACAGGATCCAATTCTCAGGGAAAAACTCTGGGATGAATACAGACGTATAAAAGACCAGAGTTAGCCAAAGTGACCAACCATGAGTAATCGCCTTATCTTTTTAAAGCCAATCCAACTGAAGACTCTAGCCCTGCTTTTGATAGTTGGCTGCGGGTATGCCAACGCGGCAGTGGACAAAGTCACCTCTTCGACCCAGCTGACGCTCGACACCCCCTCTCGAGCCTACCCAATCGAAACACTATTAGATGTAGGCATACCCACATTAAATGATGGCCTCTACCTCACCGACGACAACGACACTGTGTTTCCCGAAGTGCGTTACGCCGAGGCGATCTATTTTTCCAATCAGCTCGGCAAAGTATTAGAGAAGAGCGGCGCCTGGGGCGCCATCCGCGTCACCCCCACCAGCGAGGTGATTATGGACCTCTATATCAGTGGCACGATCTATCAATCCGATGGCGAAACTATGGATCTAGAAATCATCGCCACCGACAGCAGCGGCAAGCAATGGTTTAGCAAACGCTACAAACAGAACACAGGAAAATACGCATACGACAGACGTTTAAAAAGCCTTGGCGACCCCTTTCAAAATCTATTTATCCGCATCGCCAATGACCTGCTCAACTATCGCGAAAAAAAGATTAGCGATCAGCGTGCCGAAGAGCTGCGCACCATTTCTGAGCTGCGCTTTGCCAAACAGTTTTCTCCCGAGGCCTTTGATAACTATATCAATGAAAACCGCAAAGGCATTTTAACCATCTCCAGACTACCAGCCGAAAACGACAGCATCCTGATGCGCGTGCGTAAAATACGTGAGCGCGACTATCTCTACATAGATCGCATGCAGGATTACTACGACGGTTTCTCGCAACAGATGCACCTTGCCTATCAGGACTTTCGCCGCGCCTCCTACGATTCAGTAGTCCGCGCACGTCAGCTAAACCAGCAGGGTAACAAACAGATTATCAGCGGTATTGGTGCTATTTTGGCGGGCATCTACGGTCGCTCTCAGGCGCGCACAGGTATTGCCGATGACGCTGGCACCGCCACGGCTGCAGTGGGTGGTTTTGTGCTCAAAGCCGGCCTCGACAAAAAACAAAAAGCCTCTGAGTACAATGAATCCGTGGCCGAGATGGGCTCTTCTTTGGAAGCTGAAATCGCACCCCAGGTGATTGAACTGGAAGATCGCACCGTGACCCTCACCGGTACGGTGCAAGCTCAGTATCAACAGTGGCAGGACCTGCTGGGTAAAATCTACCAACAGGAACGTGGGACGCCCTGATTGATGGATAAGCCGATCGCCACTGACAGCAAACAAAAGGGAATACAGAAGCTCGCCGTAGCCCTGTTGCTGCTGTTGACCTGTGGCGTGATCTTTGTGCTGCCCAATCTAGTGTCAGAACCCTGGATCAGCGGTGCGGATCAATCACAGCGAGCATCAGTGCCATCAGCCACAGTTGTCAGCCCCTCAACCGCAGCGCAAAAAACCAAGTATCGCCAAGATTCCCAGACGATTCTGGCGGAGATTATTCAGCGACGCGACCGTCTGATCAATGAGTTGGGCGTCGAGCAGTGGGGAGAGTTTGAATTTAAGCAGGCGCAAAAGGCTGTTGAGCGCGGCGATCAAGAGTACGGCTTTGGCGACTACCAAGATGCCGTCAATAGTTATCAGTCTGCCCTGGATGGTCTCACTAAACTGGAAGACAACGCTCAATCACTTCTTGAACAAGCAATTGCTGAAGCCAGGGTGGCAATCGAAAACTCAGTGCTCAGCACCGCACTTAGCGCCACAGTACTCGCCACCGCTATTGCTCCAGAAAATCGTACAGTGACAGAGTTAAGCCAACGAGCGTCAAGTTTACCTACAGTTATCAAAGCCATGGAATTAGGTGATCAACTGGTGGCTCTGGATAGATTAGATCAAGCTCAGCAGGCTTTTAATGAGGCGGTTACTGCCGATCCCAAACATAAAAAAGCCGCTGCCGCCCTCGCCTCAACAGCGCAGAAAATCACCGAGCAGCGCTTCCTTGGTCATATGAGTGATGGCTTCCGCGCTCTGGACAAGAATAGATTTACCGATGCCACCGAGGCCTTCGAACAAGCTGGCTCTGTCTATCGGGACAATCCGGCCGTTGCCCAGGCACTAGCTCAGGTAGAGACGCGCCGCTCCCAGCTATGGGTGAGCAACCGCATTGCTGAGGCCGCTGAATTAGAAACTCAGGAAAAATGGCAACAGGCTTTAGAAGTGTATAAGAAGCTGCTGGCAACGGATGGCACACTCACCGATGTAAGGGTGAAGCAAATCCCAGTGACAGTGCGAGCAGATCTCGACACGCGGATTAAAAAAGCCCTCAGTGACCCATTGGCCCTTTCCGCAATCAATCAATTTCGCCGCGGCCAAAAAGTCCTTCAGGATGCCGCCGGAATACGCAATCCAGGGCCGGTATTACAGCAGCAAATAGCCGAACTGCGGCAGGTCCTTAAAGCCTCGCAGACCCCAATTCAAGTGCTACTAACCTCAGACAGCAATACCGATGTCACACTGTTTAGGGTCGCCAAGTTAGGCGCCTTCGATAAAACCGCCGTATCCCTAAAGCCCGGCCGCTACATAGTTGCTGGTACACGGATCGGGTTTCGAGATGTCAGAGTCGAATTTACGCTGACAGATCAGGGCTTGGATAAGCCGATTAATATTCGCTGTAATGAGGCTATTTAACCAGGGGCTGTTTAACTAGGGGCTATTTAACTAGGGGATATTAAACTAGAGGCTATTTAATTAGGGGCTATTAACTAAACGTCGTTGCCGCCAACCAAATAAAAACAATTAGACATAAAATATGGTCAAGACAAGGAATACCACACCGCTCTCCGCTACCGACTTTACGCCACTGGAACAAAAGCCAGTCACGGGTCGCCGAGGCCCCTCGCCAGCAATTATATTTACCACTGCCTTCACAGTAGTGGCCATTGCCATAATGGTTTTTCTGTTTGCTGCTCGAGCCATTATCCTGCGCCTTGATCCAGCCATAGCCGAAGTCGACTTGGGCGGTCTGGCATTTCATATTGGCGATAATTATTTGCTGCTACAGGGGGAACACCAGCTCAGCGCCGAAGCTCCCGGCTACTATCCCCTGCGCAAAACCATCCAAGTCAGCGGTGAAGCCACCCAAGAAATCGATGTGGTATTACAACCACTGCCAGGCAATTTGCTGGTGCGCTCGACCCTCGACGACATTCAGCTATCAATTGACGATCAGGATCCGGTGACAGTGCCCGGTACCATCAGCGAAATTAGTCGCGGCGCCCACAAACTGGAATTTGCTAAATACCGTTACTTCACCCTGCAGCAAGAGGTGGAAATTGAGGGGCTGGGCAAAACCCAAGCCATTGATATTAGCTTGCAGCCAGCCTGGGGCCAGGTTGAGTTCACCACAGTTCCCGAAGGCGCTGAATTGTTTATCGACCAGCGCTTAATCGGCCAGACGCCATTGAGTGCCGAAGTACTGGAGACTGGTAGTCAGCTAACCCTCAAGGCTCCCGGCTACAAAACCCTGCAACAGCAGGTCAGAGTCAAAGCCGGCAGCAAGGCCACGCACCCATTAATCGAAATGATCGTCGCCGATGGAACCCTGACTATCAACAGCGTACCTCAGGGGGCCAGCATTACCATCGACAAGCAATTTAAAGGCACCAGCCCTATGGATGTGGCGGTGACACCCTTTGCCAAACACAACATTGAACTGTTCCTCGAAGGCTATCTGAATACCAAGCAGTCAGTCAGTGTTAAGCCTGAACAGCAGCGTCAAATCAGCGTTAATCTGACTCCCAATATAGGCAGAGTTCGTCTCAATATCACGCCAGCTGATGCGGCTATTTTGGTCGATGGCAAACGCCTTGGCACTGGCAGCCAGACCCTTAGCCTAAACGCCAAACCGCAGAGTATCAGTGTCGAAAAAAGCGGCTACGAAACCCAGTCTATGACTGTTACACCTAGACCCGGACATCAACAGGCACTGACTATTCAACTACTGACTCTGCAGCAAGCCTATTGGGCCTCACGTCCGGCGACAATCAAAACATCGGTCGGGGGAAAACTGAAATTGTTTCAGCCCGACGAGCAATTTATGCTCGGCGCGCCGCGACGTCAGCCTGGCCGACGCGCCAATGAAGCCGAGCGCGCAGTGCGTCTCGAGCGACCTTTTTATCTGGCCACTAATGAGACCACCAACGGTCAATTTAAGCGTTGGAAAGATCGACACAGCTCAACGGCGGTAAAGGGCCAAACTCTGGATATGACCGATCAACCGGTGGCCAAGGTAAGCTGGGAAGACGCCGCACTGTTCTGTAACTGGTTGAGTCGCAAAGACGGGTTGCCTGAATTTTACACTGTTGAAGAGGGGCGCATTAACGGCACTAACTGGGATGCTCATGGCTACCGACTGCCCACCGAAGCTGAGTGGGCCTGGGCCGCAAAAGTTAATTCACAATCTGTCAGCCAGGTGTTCCCCTGGGCTAATGAGCTCTATCCACCTATGCAAGTCAGCGGCAACTATGCCGATCAGAGTGCCAGCGGGTTCCTCAGCTTTACCCTGGCCGACTACAATGACCAGTATCCGGTCTCTGCGGTGGTTGGCAGTTTTTCGCCCAACGGCAAAGGGCTCTATGATATGAGCGGCAATGTTGCCGAGTGGGTCAATGACTACTTTGATATTAGACCCAATCGCAGTGAGTCTGAGGTGGACCCTCGGGGTCCAGAACAGGGCAGCAAACATGTGATTCGCGGCGCCAGCTGGGCCCTCGCCTCGCGCACCGAGCTACGCCTCAGCTACAGGGATTCTGGTACAGATGGGCGGATTGATTTAGGCTTTAGAATAGCGCGCTATGTAGATAAACCAGGGGGAACACTTTAGTTGTGCCCAGAGCTAAAACTCCTCAGGTATTCCGACAGCCGAGTGGGTAAAAACTACGATAGATCAAATAAGAGCAACACTATGATGCAGATTGTCAGATTTTTATGTGCCGCTGGGCTTATAGCCACTATGCTGGTCTCTTCGGTGCTCTCGTCTCAAGAAGGGTCTCAAGAAGGGCCGCAAGAAGGGCTGGAAGAGCGGTCGCAGACGACTGCAGGGAAGGCAGAGGACGCTATTGAGCAAGAGGTCTCTCAAACAAAACCAGACCAAGCATCCAAAAACCAACAATCGGCAACAGACAGCGACAAGAAACCCGCTGGAGATTTTAAGCCCAGCGAGGAGATATCTGAAGATTTCCCTGTGCCACTGCCATCCGATATTTAGACTCAATCGAACATTAAGTAGCCCTCAGAAGGCTGCAATAACAGGAGCCTTTAATGAAAAGTCACACCAATGAAATGTTTTTTCAACTCGTCGCCCTGCTGCTGGCAGTCATTGTCGTGCACGCTATTTTTGTCACTGTAGTGCGGCCCAATGCCGAGAGTACTATTCGCCACCATGCAGAGATGGCTGCAGCGGGAGAAGATTACGAGGTGCCACGATCATTTTTTATTGTGATTAAAGACCTAGAGCAGGAGGCCTGTTTTATTCTGATGATCTGGGCTCTGGCAATTATGGGTTACAAAACCCGCAGTGCCATGACCGAGCAAAAAATGTTCTCAAGCGCGCTGATCAGTATCAGCGAAGGGTCGAGGGTCTTACCTGAGGATGCCAGTCAGTTGGCGCGACCATTGCAATCACTGACTGAGTCACAGCGCTCCCTGCTGCTGCCCCGGGCACTGCAAACTGCCCTGACACGCTTCCAAGTAACTGACAGCGTGCAATCTGCCACCGATGCGGTGAACGTTGTCTGCAACAATGAAAACGACCGCCTGGATTCCGAACTCTCTATGGTCCGCTATATCACCTGGGCAATTCCATCGATTGGATTTATTGGCACTGTGCGCGGCATAGGCGCTGCACTAGGTCAGGCTCATGAAGCCATGCAGGGCAATATTGCCGGTGTTACCAGCAGTCTTGGAGTGGCGTTTAACTCGACCTTTATTGCCCTGCTGATCAGTATGGTGGTGATGTTTTTTATGCATCAGCTACAACTTATTCAAGAGCGCTTGGTGCTCGACTCTCACGCCTACTGTGAAAATAACTTGCTGCGCTTTTTAAGGGCCAAATAAATTATGCGTCTCGCTGTCCTCGAACTAAATGATCAAGCTCTGCTGATTAAAAATCAGGATGGAGAGGTATTCTCCGAACCCGGCTTTGCCTTGCACACAGGCGAAGGCATTGTCACCGGAATAGAAGCCCGCAAGCAGGCCTGGCTACAACCGCAAAATGTCTACCGCCAGTACTGGCGCAATCTCAACCAGACCGAATTATCCGGAGATCTGCTCTGGGCCCGCCACCATGCCGATATTGCCTTTGCGCAGCTTAAAACTCTGTTCAACAGCGCCGGCTCGCCAGAACGATTGGTTATCAGTGTTGCCGCCTGCTTTGATGATGATCAGCTGTCTTTATTACTGGGATTACTCGGTGCAATTCCGGTTGAGGTCATCGGGGTAGTAGATAGTAGTCTAGCCGACTGTATGTATATGGCGGACCATGTCCACGGTCCGAAAGAAGAAGAAAAAACCACACTGCATATTGATCTGCATCTTTTTCAATCAGTCGCCAGCCAAATCACCTACCGCGAAGACGGTGTGCAGGTTACCGCACAGCGAGTGCTGCCGGAACTCGGCGCCATGGATATCTATTCGCTGCTGGCAAAACATATTCGTGACAAGCTGGTAAAGAACTTTCGCTTTGACCCCATGGATGCGCCCCAGGGCGAACAGGCAATCCATGACCTGCTTCCGGACTGGGTAATACGCTTTGAGTCGCAGGCGGAATACGGCATGGTAATTCCCTCACCCCGAGGGGATCTGCCGGTAATGCTGTATAAATCGGAAGTGCTAGAGCTACTCTCAAGTCGGCTCAATAAGCTCTCATCTATGCTGCGACAGTTTTCCGACAACGATGTCACTTTCTCGAAAAATGCACGGATGATTTCCGTACTCACTGATGAGTTTCACGCCTCAAGACATTTAAAAGCCTATCAGGGCGTCGATAGCTGTTTTAAATTAGCCGATGATTTACTTGCCGATGCGTTGCAGTCCGACAGCGACAATCTTCACCGCATCACCTCCATTCAGCATCTGGAGGACAAGTCTGCAAAGCCGCAGCTCGAACTCAGACCGGCCGGCACCGCGACTCATCTACTTTACCAAGGGCAGGCTTGGCCGCTGCAAAAACCTTTGAGTATCACTATAGAGAGCGACCGGGTGCAGGTTTTAGAGCGTCATGACGACGCTGCAACAGCGGTATTAGTCGTCGAAGGTGAACAGGTTAAAGCACTGCACAAAAGCCCAAAAGCCACAGTTGAGTTACCCCATATAGCTCTCTGTGGTATGGAGCTGTTTATCAACGCCTACAGGTTTGAGCTAATTGAGGTCTGCAATGGCTAAAAAGCGCCGCAATATAGCCTTTAGCCTCTCGTTTCTGGACATTATGGCCTGCGGCTTTGGTGCGGTAACGCTGCTATTTTTGATTTTGCGTCACAATGCCACCGAGATTGTTACACCGGATCCACGACTCGCCTCTGAAGTAGAACTATTACAGGAAGATATTCGCCAGGCTGAAGAGGCGAAGACCGAACTCTTAAATAGTCTTGAGCAATTACAGCTAGAGCTAGTCAAAGCACAGGGAGCATCAGACCGAGTGCTCACGGATCTCGAAGAAATCGAAAAAAGTATTCAATCAGACCCCAAAGACGATATTGCCAAACTGCGACGTCAGGTAGAACAGCTTGAAGAACAGACCGCTGAGATGGAAGAGTTGGATTTTGGCGACAAGGTGCGCGAATTTCTCGGGGACGGCAACCGTCAATATCTCACTGGGTTAAAGCTCGGCGGCGAGCGCGTAATTATCCTGGTGGACGGCTCCGCCAGTATGCTCGCGGACACCGTGGTGAACGCAGTGCGACGCAGGAATATGAGTGACGAAGATAAACAGCAGTCACCTAAATGGCAGTGGACTTTGCGCACAGTGGAATGGCTCTTGGCGCAGCTGCCCCCCAGCAGTCGTTTTCAAGTCTATATGTTTAATACCGAAACTCAGCCAGCACTGGTCGGCTCTGAGGGTGAGTGGCTGGATGCAGCAGACTCGTTAGTTTTAGAGCAGGTTGTGGAGGGTATTCGCCAATACTCGCCGGGCAATGGCACCAGCCTGGTTAATGCATTAAATTCGATCAATGATTTCGAAGACCAGCCCGACAATATGTTTATTCTCACCGATGGCTTGCCAACTCAGGGCGCTGCGCCACCGAAAAAATATATGGTCAGTGGCCAACAGCGTCGCAGCTTTTTTGCCAAAGCACTGGAAAGCCTGCCCGGCGGAATGCCAGTGAATACCATCCTCTTCCCAATGGAAGGTGACCCCGAAGCAGCCGCGCTATTCTGGCAGCTTGGAGTCAATACACAGGGTGCCTTTATCGCACCCTCGCGAGATTGGCCATGAAACGTCAACGGCGGGAACTTCAAGAAGCCAGCATCTCGTTTCTCGACGTTATCAGCTGTGGCTTTGGCGCGATTGTACTGTTACTGGTAATCGCCCGGGTGGGCGACCCCAGTGCTCTCGAGGAGGCGGAAGAGGCATTGCGCGGCACAGTCAAAGAATTTCAGCAGCAGCTATTTGATGTGCGCGGCGAATCTGTGGTGCTAAACACTGAGCTTAAATCCCGCAAGCAACAGCTCTCGGAACTGACTGAACGCGTGGCGCGGTTAAAGGCCAAGCTCGCCAGCGTCGACAAACAGGCACAGACCATCTCCCTATCTCAGGCCCGTGAAACAGAGCAGTTACAGCTGGTGATGCAAATTCTCACCGAGGAGATGGAGCGTTTAGTGGGTCCAGAGTTTAAGCAGCAAAATAATCTGATCGGCGGTATTCCCGTGGACAGCGATTATATTATTTTTGTTATCGACACCTCCGGTAGCATGCAGGTAGCCGCCTGGGAGCGAGTCAAAAAAGAGATGATCAATATTCTCGATATCTATCCGGACGTAAAAGGTATTCAGGTACTCAATGATATGGGCCAATATATGTTCTCCGCCTATCGTGAGCGCTGGATTCCCGACAGCCCAAAGATGCGCGAAGAGATTATTACCACTCTCGGTAACTGGGCACCTTTCAGTAACTCCAGTCCGGTGGAGGGGATTAACGCCGCGATTCAAACCTTTTATAAACGGGATCGCAAAATCAGTATCTACACACTGGGCGACGATTTTCAGGGCCGCACCATTAGAAATGTGGTTCGCGCTGTAGACAAACTTAACCGCGCTAATCTTGGCGCCGATCGATTAGTCCGCATTCATGCTATCGGCTTTCCGGTGCACTTTGCCCGAGGAGGCGCACCCAGCGTATCGGCGATCAAGTTTGCCGCATTGATGCGTGAATTAAGTTATAACAACGGGGGAACCTTTATTGGCTTGAATAGCCTTAACTAAAGGGATACGAATATGCCAAAAACTAAAATAACATTATTTTCTGTGCTAATCGCAGTGATTTTCATCAGCGGCTGCAGCTCTACGGCGCAGGTACAGATCGACTCACAATTTCCCACTGTGGTGTCAAAACCCAAACCAGTTAAAGCGGCAATTGTCTTCACTGAAGACTTTAAACGCTATATCGCTAGTCCCAACAGTAAAACCAGCATCGATCTGGGCAGCGCCCAGACCGAGCTGCTAAGCAATGCCTTTGCAGGTCTTTTTAACGAAATAGAATTTGTTTCAGCAGTATCAGATGTAACCTTTGAAAACGCGTTGGTAATTACCCCATCGGTGCAGGAAGTACAGGTTTCCACCCCCTCAGACACCTACCTTAATGTTTACGAAGTGTGGATTAAATACAGTCTCGACATTGAAACAGTCAGCGGTGATCAGGTAGACAGCTGGTTTATGCCCGCCTACGGCAAAACACCCGATTCCTTTATGCTGTCCAAAACAAACGCGATCGAAGAAGCCGCCATAATCGCCTTGCGGGACGCAGGCGCCAAGCTACTGCTAGATTTTTATCGTATACCCAGTGTTTACAACTGGTTAGTCACAGAGCAGATATCGGAAAACAACAGGAACAGGAGCAGCCTTAGTGAATAAATTATTAGCACTCTGCGGGCTGATCCTACTGGCCGGCTGTGGCGCAACTACCACTATCGATGAGTACCGACCGAGTAATCAGGTTATGGACATTAATAGCGAACAGTCAGTGGTAATTCTCGGCCGTCGCGATGCCGGGCACTATGACACTGACCGGGAATTTATCAATTGCGTCGCCAATAAAATGAAAGGCGCAGATATAGGTGTATTTCCCGAGCAGCAATTTGTCGATGCGATTTATCCCTGGTTTGAACCGCGCACCGCACCCAAAGGACTCAAACGATTGCGGCGACTAGTGGAAGACCCCGCCATCAAAGAACAGATTGAGAGCAATGGTATCCGCTACCTGGTGTGGTTAGACGGCTCCACTGAGACTCATGATCAGGGCGGTTCAATAAGTTGTGCCGTAGGGCCCGGTGGTGGTGGCTGTTTTGGCTTCGCCCAGTGGGAGAAAAGCTCGACCTATGAAGCCATAGTCTGGGACCTGACCAACCTTACGGAAAAAGGTCGGCTGCGCGTGGACTCCTCCGGAACCTCCTACCTGCTCGGCGTAGTCGCGCCAATACCCCTTTTAACGCCAGTAAAAAATGATGCCTGCACCAGTCTTGGCACTCAGCTAAAACAGTTTTTCACTGTAGATCAGTCGCAATGAAACACTATCTAGCCCTGTCATTAATCTATCTCGCATTACTTGCCCCAGGGCAGGCTATGGCAAAAGTCACAGGTGCAGAATTTTATAAAGAAGTACTTCAGGGCACCCCCCTATACGATGACCCGGCGCTGGATAGCTATATTAGAAAACTCGGCGAAGAGGTTGTGGCCCAGTCAGAAATGGCCGGTGAAAAATTTATCTTCACACTTCTCGATTCACCCGACCTCAATGCCTTCGCCACTCGCGATAACTATGTCTATGTCAATCGCGGCCTGCTCAACTATGTTAGCAATGAAGCACAGCTGGTCTCTGTATTGGCCCATGAGGTGGGTCATATCACGCGCAAACATGTTACTGGCCAAGAGGGCAAAGCCACAGGCGCGCAGATTCTCTCCACTGTAGCCGCAATACTCTCCGGCAGTGGCGAAGTCTATGAAGCGAGTATGGCCTATGCCAACTCGCTGATCCGCGGTTACGGTCGGCGCAATGAGTTGGAGGCCGATGAAGCCGGTGCTGAATATATGGCTAAACTGGGTTATGCCCCCAGCGAAATGATCAGCATGCTGTCGATGATGAAAGATTATGAGCTGCTGCAAAAAGATCGCGCCAGAGCCAAAGGTGCCAGCAAGCAGACCTATCACGGTATTTTTTCCAGCCACCCGCGCAACGACTCCCGACTGCGTACCGTGGTTAGTAAGGCGCAGACTTTTCAGGCTGAGCAGTCTCGTGGCGACGGTGCAGCAACCTATCGCAAACTCACCGAGGGCTTAATCTGGGGAGAAAACTTTCTCGCCAAAGAGACTAAATCCCAGCGCTATTCTGATATGACACTGCGCGTGCGCTTCGACTACCCGGAGGGCTGGGCGCAGACAAATGACAGCAAGACCCGGAGTTCTATTGGTACGTCAGTCAGTGATGCAAAAGATGCCGCAGCCGATAAGTCAGATAGCACTGCGGACAGCACTTCAAACAGCACTTCAGACAATAGTGCAGCCAGCACCCTTAAAAGCGGCGATGCCAAATTGACCATGGCCCCTATCGCCCGAACCAATCAGACACCGGAAGAGTATCTCTACAATTACCTTAAAGTCTCAAAACTGGATCAGGGCAGCGCCATTGCACCAGCAGGTCTAACAGGTTTTAGCGGTATCTTGCCCGGTGGCGGCGACAAACCAGACAGTCGCATTGCGGTTATTTACTACAAACTAAATGCCTTTGTGTTTACCGGCGAAGTGAACAAGGCAGAGCAGTTCGCCGAGGCTGACAAACTCTTTGTCAAATCTATCTCCACCTTTAGACCCATTTCTCGACGCGAAATTGAAGGCCAAAAGCCAAAGCGAATTCACTATGTCAAAGCCACTAATGCCACCACTTTTGAGAAGCTCGGCAAGGCCCTAAAATTGAGCACCTCCGAGGTTGATGACCTGCGTATAATCAACGGTCACTACCCCAGCGGCGAGCCCCAGGCCGGTGATTGGATAAAGATTTTTAAACAGTGATACGACCTTGATTAAACTACCCGCAAATCGCTCTAGCAGCTTTTTTCTGCTGCTGGCGGCACTTATAGCCATCAGTACAACCGTCTATTGGCTTGCCAGAACCGCCCCCGATGTGGATGCATCAAACGGCCTGGATGCGTTGACCAATATCGATAGCGAAGCACTGCAGCAGCATATCAACAACAAACTATTTGGCGAAGCCATAACCGAACCTCAAGGCATGGGTGTTGAGATCGACAGCACCACAGATACATTGGCCATGCAGGCAAAATTGGCTGGATTAACCAAGAATGTGACAACTCAGAGACTGCCCACCGCCGACGAGCTGAAGACATTTTATACGCTCAATCAACAGCGCTATCGCAACCCATCAACGTTTTGGCTAGAGGTGATTAGCTTCGCCACCGCCAAACACGGCGGTCAAGTGTTCGAGCGGGCTGAGCAAGAGCTGAAGACGGGACAACCGCCAGTGGGAGACCTAAGGGACCAATACACCGCCATCTCGACTATTGAACTTGAGACGCTTTACGGTCAGAGTTTTGTCGACAGCCTGATGGAGATCGAACAACCTATCTCAGCACTTTCGAAAACGCCACCGCTCGCCTGCTGGCATGGACCCATCAGTTCGTCTTTGGGTGCCCATCTGGTGTGCGTCGATAAAATGATTTGGGGGGATTACCCACCCCTCGAAGAGGTGGAAAATCAATTGATCAATGACTGGCGCTTCTCAGTCAGCCGAGAAACGCCTAACTAGCTTAGGCCATCAATTCAGCAAAGAAATTACGCAGCCCAGATGCGCCGCCCTCTTCCCAGATTTTCAATGCTGCTGTGCCGACAATGGCGATATCCGCATGGCCGCGCAATACATCTATGTCCGCTTTACTGCTAATACCAAAACCCACACCCATGGGCACATCAGTGTGTTGACGACAGCGTTCAACTAGGGCCAGAACATCGTCACCCATCTGTGTCTTCGAACCTGTGACGCCCTTGCGTGCAACCACATAGACCAGGCCGCGACTTACGGCGCCAAGTTTGGCTAAGCGCTTATCACTGGTGGTAGGCGTCATTAAAATAATCGGTTCTATACCGGCCTCTTCGGAGAGACGGTGTAACTCAGGTGATTCTTCAATGGGCAAGTCAGGCAGAATGTAGCCTACTCCACCAGCGTCTTTAACACGCTTTACAAAAGCCGCTTCACCCATTTTAAAAGCCGTATTGTAATACCCCATCATCAACACTTTAAACGGGAAACGCGCGCTGACCAGTTTCATAAATTCGAAACACTGATCCACCGTAGTGCCGGACTTTAGCGACTGTTCATTGGCGCGCACAAACAATGGGCCATCGGCGCTGGGCTCAGAGAATGGAAACTGCAGTTCCACCAGATCTACACCGGCCTCAGCCATGATTTCCAACTCTTGAAGATTCTCCTCAAAGGAAGGATAGCCACAGACCACATGGGCCATAACCAAAATATCTTTGCTCTGCTTGCGCTCGGCAATAAAACTTTGCAGGCCCATTAGTTGTTCTCTCCGCGATACTGATCGGCTTTGCCACCGATAAATGACTTCCACTTGGCATCATCCAAGGCATCGGCAATGGTAAAGATATCTTTGTCGCCACGACCGGACTGGTTGATCAGGATAATCTGATCCTTGCCCATGGTCGGCGCTTCTTTAATGGCCGTCACAAAGGCGTGGGTACTTTCCAGCGCCGGAATCAATCCCTCAGTGCGCATGGTCAGTTTGAGAGCTTCTTTTACTTCTATATCGGTGGCCGCTTCAAAGCGCACTTTGCCCTGATCATGGAGGTGGGCAAAGATAGGGTTCACACCTATATAGTCGAGACCAGCTGCAACCGAATGAGTCTCATTCATGTTGCCCTCGTCGTTCTGCAGGAAGTAGGTTTTATAACCCTGAGCAACACCAACACTGGCATCGTCATAGGCGAGGCGTGAGGAGTGCATATAGGAACCTACACCGTGGCCGCCGCCCTCAGAGCCAATCAACTCGACATTGTCGTCATTCATAAAGCCCTGGAAGATTCCCATGGCGTTGGAGCCACCACCGACGCAGGCATAGACACGGTCCGGCAGGCGTCCGGCCTGTTTGAGCATCTGCTCGCGAGCTTCGAGACCAATAATTGACTGAAACCAGCTGACCATCTCCGGGAAAGGATGAGGTCCGCAGGCGGTGCCCAGAATATAGTGGGTATCGGCCATATTGGTGACCCAGTCGCGCATACATTCATTGACTGCATCTTTTAACGTCTTCTGACCATCTTCGACTGCAATCACCTCAGCGCCGAGATTTTCCATCCAAAATACATTGGGTCGCTGACGTGCAACATCCACTGCACCCATATAAATTTTGCACTCAAAGCCAAATTTGGCGGCCATGGTCGCCGTGGCAAAACCATGTTGCCCGGCACCGGTTTCAGCAATCACTTTGGATTTTCCGAGACGCTGACAGAGCAACCCCTGTCCCATCACATTATTAATTTTGTGAGATCCGGTGTGGTTGAGGTCGTCGCGCTTGACATAAATCTGCGCTCCACCCAATTTCCGAGAGAGATTTTCCAGATGGGTTATAGGTGTTGGGCGTCCGGAATAGTTTTGCAACAGCGACACATACTCCTGCCAAAATTTTGGATCAGCCTTACACTCGCGAAAGCACTCGAGGAGCTCTTCGATAGTTGCGTGCAAAATTTCTGGCAGAAAAACACCACCGTACTCTCCGTAGTAGCCTTCACGACCCTCGGAAAAGTCAAAAATATCCATGAAACGCCTCAATAGATCGCGGTCGAAGCACAATTGGCAGACCGCAGTTCGAATGAATTACTCAATGATTTAAACATGTTTATTAAACGTGTTAATAAGTACTGCTGTAAACAGGGACGTTAGTTTAGCCAAGTCACCGGACTGACACAACGGTGCCATGCTTTAGAAGCACAGGGATGTGTCGTTTACGTGAGTTATACGCCTGAACGACGTGACTAGTTTATTGGCGTCGGTCAGTTATTTTGGCAAGCCCATACAGGCTAGGGATCACAGCGATTTATCCACAAGTTTTTCAATGACTTACCCCCATAAGCTGTGGCCAACCAGACCACCAAACACAATATATAGTGGATTAAGGGTTGCATGACACACCATGTAGGATAAACTAGCTTCCGTCTTCAGAAATAAGACCTGTCTAAAACAGGCGTTAAAGTGAACATGTAGGGCGAAAAGATAAGCGCAAAATCAACTGGCGCTAGGCAATAGCACGTCACCCGAGCCTAGCCATGAATGAAACGAATATATAACAAACATAAAAGGTCAGCCAATGAGCACCGCAACCAAATTAAAAACAGTGAAAGCCGTCAAAGCTGTAACGAAAACACCCGAAATTACCTTTCAGGAAGCGTCTCTGGATATCTGGGATAAGAAGTACCGCCTCAAAGATAAAGAGAACAACCCTGTAGATGCCGACCTAGATGCGACCTATGCTCGAGTTGCCAAGGCGCTGTCTGATGTTGAAGACGAAAGTCTCCGTGAAGAGTGGCAGACACGTTTTGTCTGGGCCCTAAAACACGGCGCGATCCCAGCTGGCCGCATTATCTCCAATGCCGGAGCCCAAGCCTATAAGCCCGCCACCTCGACAATCAACTGTACAGTTTCCGGAATAGTTCCCGACTCCATGGTTGGCATTCTCGAGCGCAACCTCGAAGCTGGCTTGACCCTGAAAGCAGGCTGCGGCATCGGATATGAATTCTCCACGCTGCGTCCCAAAGGCGCCTATGTGTCTGGCGCTGGTGCCTATACCTCTGGCCCGCTGTCATTTATGGATATCTACGACAAGATGTGTTTTACCGTATCGTCTGCCGGTGGCCGTCGCGGTGCTCAGATGGCGACCTTTGATGTCAGCCACCCAGATGTATTTGATTTTGTGCGCGCCAAGCGCGAAGACGGCCGTCTGCGTCAGTTCAACCTGTCGCTGCTGATCACCGAAGAATTTATTGAAGCCGTGCGCAACGATGGCAGTTGGGACCTGACCTTCCCAATCAGCGCCAAAGAAATCGACGCTGGCCTCGACTTAAAAGGCGACAATATTGTCTGGAAGCCCTTCCCAACCACCGAGAACTATCACTGCAATGACGATGGTCTAGTGGCCTGCCGCATCTATGAGACTATCCGTGCGCAGAAACTGTGGAACGCTATTATGTCGTCCACCTACGATTATGCTGAGCCTGGCTTTATTCTGATTGATCAGGTCAACAAAAATAACAACAACTGGTTCTGCGAAGATATTCGCGCCACCAACCCCTGCGGTGAGCAGCCGCTGCCTCCCTACGGAAGCTGCCTGCTGGGCTCAGTCAACCTGACCAAGTTTGTGCGCAACCCGTTCACCAAAGATGCCTATTTTGATTGGGAAGAATACGCCGAAGTCGTGGCTGTGTTTACCCGCATGCTCGACAATGTGGTTGAGATCAATGGCCTGCCTCTGGACAACCAGCGCAAAGAAATCGAATACAAGCGCCGCCACGGTATGGGCTTCCTTGGACTGGGTTCAACTATCACCATGCTGCAAATGAAGTATGGCGATGAGGGTTCACTGGAATTCACTGATCGCATCGCTCGTGACATGGCTGTTGCTGGCCTGAAAGCCGGCCTCGAACTCGCCCGTGAAAAAGGTCCAGCACCGATTATGGAAGACGACTTTGAAGTCACTGCTGCACTGCTATTTAAGCGTCCAGAGCTAGCCAAAGACGGTATCAAAGTAGGCGATAGCCTCAAAGGTAAGGTTTTACTGGGCAAGTACAGCAAGTATATGCAGACCATAGCCACAGTTGCTCCAGAGCTAATCGAGTCAATTATTGAAGAGGGCTGTCGCTTTAGCCATCACTCATCAATTGCACCCACTGGTACCATCTCCCTGTCACTGGCGAACAACGTTAGTAACGGTATTGAGCCAAGCTTTGCCCATCACTATGCGCGCAACGTGATCCGCGAAGGCAAGAAGTCAAAAGAGAAAGTCGATGTATTCTCCTATGAGCTGCTGGCCTACCGCACGCTGATCAATGACAAAGCTATGCCATACGCCACTAATGAAGACGAGGCACTGCCCGATTACTTTATGAGCTCAGAGAACATTATGCCGAGAGCTCACGTGGATATTCAGGCAGCAGCACAGAAGTGGGTAGATTCTTCAATCTCCAAAACCATCAATGTGCCAACCGATTGCGACTACGAAGACTTTAAAGATATTTACCTCTATGCCGCTGAGAAAGGCCTTAAGGGCTGTACCACTTTCCGCTTTAATCCAGAGGCGTTCCAGGGTGTCTTGGTAACGGAGAAAGATCTCGAGAACACCACCTACAGCTTTACTTTGGAAGATGGTTCCAAGGTTGAGTTTAAAGGAAATGAAGAAGTTGAGTACGATGGTGAAACTCACACCGCCGCCAACTTATTTGATGCATTGAAAGAAGGTTACTACGGTAAATTCTGATCAACCTAACCTAATTCCGTAGAATCCTGAGAGGACGAACATGACTAAGAAAATTGGACAAAAAATCGTTGGCTACACTGTAGCCACCGAAGAGCAGACTAAAGAAGCGGCCACCAAAGTCTCTGAGAGCAATATCATCCAGATGCACGAAAAGGTCTCTCGACCTGAAGCACTGGCTGGCAGCACATACAAAATCAAGACGCCTATGTCGGATCATGCGTTGTACCTAACGATTAACGACATTATTTTGAATGAGGGCACTGACCACGAGTTGCGCCGCCCATTTGAGGTGTTTATTAACTCCAAGAACATGGATCACTTCCAGTGGATTGTTGCTCTGACGCGAGTAATCTCGGCAGTGTTCCGCAAAGGCGGCGACTGCACATTCCTTGTTGAAGAACTGAAGGCCGTATTCGATCCCCAGGGCGGCTACTTTAAGCCAGGTGGTAAGTTTATGCCTTCACTGGTCGCTGAGATTGGATGGGCTATTGAAGATCACCTGCAGAAAATCGGCCTGCTGAAAATGCCTGAGATCCCAGAGCATCAGCAAAAGATTATGGACGAGAAACGCGCTCAGTTTGAGGGTGCCGCCAGCACTGAGACAGCCACTAGCGCGCCAGCTGCAGAAGCTAATGATTTCCCTCCCACTGCTGAAGTGTGTAAAAAGTGTAGTGTGAAGGCCGTCATTATGATGGACGGCTGCATGACCTGCCTTAACTGCGGCGATTCTAAATGTGGCTAAAGAGCGCGGGTAAAGAGCGCGGCTAGAGCGACAATAGCGAACATGTAGTGCAAAAAAAGCGGCCTTAGGGCCGCTTTTTTGTTGTCTCGCTTTCTTTTCGCTTTCTTTTTAGGCTCAAATTTGGATGAGGCTATTTTGTGGAATAAAAAAGCCCCTGCCGGATAAAAGGGGGGAGTAACGCAGATCAGCAGGGGCCATAAAAACATTAGAATCTAAAGGGCAAAACCAAGTTGGTAAGTCCTGTGTGACCAGCTCTCAGAAAAACAGTCACTTACCTTTTTAACCCGTTCTACTCTATAAGACTCCAATGCGGGCAAAAACCCCACCTCAGATCTTTGAATAACACAGTCTTTTTGAAAATATTACATATAGCTGCCCCCGCAGCAATCAATAGCAGAGGCTAAACGATCGCCAGACTGGATTTTATTACTGAAAAGTGTGCGGCTAGTCTGAGCTTTTAACCGCTCGCTGCAGATAGGTAATCACATCGGATACTGTCTCAAACCCTTCAATATCCTCATCGCTCATATCTATTTCAAAGGTTTCTTCTAGATCCATTGCCATAGATAACTTTTCCAGAGAATCCATCTTAATTTCACTGAGTACATGTTCTGGCTCTACATCTTTTATTTTGGTCATTGGACTAGCCAGAATAAGGTCATACACGGTGGTACTGATAACGTCAGGCGTATTCATGGGGCAGCGATTCCTTGCGCAGGTTTGAGTATCTAATCTTAGGTTTAGTTCTAGTAATAGCCATGCTTGGCACTTAGGATAAATATAGTTCAAATTTGAATAGAGTGTGCAATTATTCGCTTGTCCACAGCAGGTTAATACTTTGCGCTTGTAAAAGCGCTTTTAACCCCTTATTGAAGACTATTTTTAGTCGGTACCAACCTTGCCTACCGACTAGAAAGCCTGCTAGAAAGCCCAGTAGAAAGGCTACCAGAGAGCCAAATGACCCCCAATGGTTATGGTTCCGCATAATCATACCTGACAGGAAGATTTACTTGGCTATAATAGGGTTCCAGAGAAAATTCTATGAGATCTACATAGGTTGAGTCCGTTGAAAAATATCGCCGCACTATTTGTTTTGCTCTTCAGCCAGATTGCTACTGCTGATGTATTTTGGTTCGTGCGCCAAGAGGATGGCAACACCAACTGGCAGTATGTGGCCAACTTCTCCAGCGGCATCTTAATTGTCGCCCTGTCGATTACGGCAATTCGCCTGGCCTTTACCCGCCGCGCCGCAAGACGCTACAACCGCGATCTAGAAGAAATACGTGCCCAGCTAGAAAACCGCGTAAAAGAGCGCACCGCCACCCTAGACAATGCCAACAGCCTGTTGCAACAGAGCAATAGTGCTCTTGAAGCAGAAGTTACCGAGCACCGCGACACGACTACCAAGCTACGTTTATCCGAATCCTATATCACCAGTATTTTGCGCTCTATGCCGCTGATGTTAATCGGTCTCAATAAAAACGGTGAAATCACTCAGTGGAACAACCGCGCCGAAGAGATTAGCACCCTGGCCTCAGACAAAGTGCTGGGTAAGAATTTGTGGCATGCCTACCCTACTATTGCGGTGACGCCAGAGCAGATTAAACAGGCCCAGGATGAAGACAAGACACTCACCGTAAAATACAGCCAACGCGGCCAGTACCACTTTGATATCACTATCTATCCACTCCATGATCAGCTCGAAACCGGCGTGGTGATTATGGTTGATGATGTCACTCAACGCGTGCAGAGTGAGAATATGCTGGTGCAGCGGGACAAGATGTCATCCATGGGTGAAATGGCCTCAGTTATGGCTCAGGATATTAATATTCCCCTACAAGCCATTCTTAAAGATCTGCAAACCGTACGCCGGGATCTGACCGAAGAACATATAGACCCGATTGGTATCCACGAACTCTTGGACGACGCACTGATACGCGGCCGTCAAGCGGCCTCGGTGGTCAATAATTTAGTCAGCTTCTCCGATGCTAGCGCCGGTGAAAAACAGCTTGCCAATATTATCGAGGTGATGGATCACAGTGTTGAACTAGCTGCCGATGTGCTCTCTGTGACCAAAGGCCTGCGCTTTAAAGATGTGGTGATCAATCACAACTACGCAGATGAATTACCGCAGTTGAGTTGTCATGTCCCTGAGTTGCAGCAGGTATTCCTCAGTCTCTTTAGGTACTCCTGCCATGCCCTAGGCAAGATAGAAGACCCAGAGCACACACCCTCGATCAATATTGAAATCAGTGAATTTTACGACGCAGTGTGGGTGCGTATTCAGCACAATGGTTTGGGAATCAGCACCGAAGAACAGCAACTCCTGTTTGAACCTTTTTTCGCCAGCAGCCATGCCGTAGCAGATAGCGAAGGTCAGAGCGACA
>Ga0257120_1000305_pt1 | contig 38200 bp, 34 predicted proteins | sample SI106_10metaG_FD_190153 | JGI IMG/M metagenome (GOLD analysis project Ga0257120, IMG submission 190153) | Marine microbial communities from Saanich Inlet, British Columbia, Canada - SI106_10 | ecosystem: Environmental > Aquatic > Marine > Inlet | place: Canada: British Columbia | collected...
CTCGCTCTCAGCGGCTTGGCCAAGGGAAGAATGGTTGGAGACCAACTACCAGCTTTTGCTCTTGATTTAACCGTGAGCGATGCAAGGTTCCAATATCCTGATTTGCCAAAAGCGGCTGAGAACATTGCCATTGATTTACACGTGAAAAACCCGGGTGGGTCTGACGATAATACAGTCGTGGATTTAAACAAGTTTCATGTTGAGCTTGCGAAGAATCCTGTGGATATGACACTGCATATGCGCACGCCAATTTCTGACCCATTTATCGATGCGTCAATTTTAATGAATATGGATCTAGCATCATTGGCTGATGTTATTCCTTTGGAAGAAGGTCAAGCTTTAACGGGCCGTATTGTTAGCGATGTGCAGTTGAAAGGAAATCAAAGCGCGTTGAACGAAGAACGATACCAAGATTTTGAAGCAGGAGGTATGCTTGTAATGAAGGATTTGGACTATAAAGACTCAACTATTGCTTATCAAACTCTTATAAAGTCGTGTTCTCTGCAGTTTTCGCCTTCTACTGCCTTGTTGAGCGAGTTTGAAATGTTGGTAGGTGAATCTGATATTTCTCTCACTGGACACGTAGATAACATTGTTGAATGGTATGTAGCAGAAACTCCATTAGAAGGTGGCTTCTTAATGCGATCTAACTACATGAACGTGAATGAATTCATGGGTGAAAGTGAAGAATTTACTGAGGAAGGGACAGCTGAAGAAATGGAAGAGTCCGAAGGTGGGGTTGCTGAAATTCCAGCAGGTTTTGATTTTGATTTGAATGTTTCAATCAATGAATTGATTTATGATAATCTGAATATTACTGATGTAAATGGTCAGGTTGTTTTGAAGGATGAGGCGTTAAACATGAAAAGCCTAAGCATGAAAATGTTAGAAGGTGGGCTAAACATGAGCGGTTCATATTCAACACTCAACCCTGTTGCTCCAGACTTTGATGTCAACATGCTCATTTCACGCTGGGATATTCCATCTGTCTATAAGTACTTAGATATGGTAAAGAAGATGGCTCCAGTTATGGAGAATACTACCGGTACTTTCTCATCAAAGATGACTATGGCTGGTAAGTTGGATCAAAATATGAATCCAGTGATGAATACTTTGGATGGAGGTGGTAAACTAACAACTCACAAAGTCTCATTAAAGAATCCACCAGTATTGGAAAAGGCTGCCGAAGTAGTTAAGTACGATGGCTTGAAGGATATGGAGCTGGATAATGTGAATGTAAGCTTCAAATTTGAGGACGGTCGAGTAGAGGTAGAGCCCGTTGATTATACCATTGGAAAAGAAATTCCTTCTACATTCAGCGGTAGCCATGGTTTTGATAGCACTTTAGACTATGTATTGGCTTTTGACATACCAACTAAGTTAATGGGAGGTCAGGCAACTAAGGTGGTTTCGGGATTGCTTTCTAAAGCAAGCGCTGCTTCTGGCGTAAATGCTCAAATCCCTGAACGAGTCAAAGTTGATTTAGATATTACAGGTACCAGTGAAGACCTAAAGGTTACTCCGAGAATGACGGGAACTGAAGGTGGATTAGCGGTTGACAATGTGAAAGATCAAGCCCTAGATGAAATCAACAAGAAGAAGGATGAACTTGAAAATAAAGCTAGAGATGAGGCAGACAAGGCCAAGGCAGAGGCTGAAGCCAAAGCGAGAGCCGAAGCGGATAAGCTAAAGAAGGATGCTGAAGCTGCGAAAAATGACGCGAAGGCCAAGGCTGCGGCCGAAAAGAAACGCTTAGAAGACGATGCTAAAAAGAAAGCTGCAGTAGAGAAAAAGAAAGCTGAAGACGCTGCGAAGAAAAAGGCTGCGGATGCTGCGAAGAACCGTCTGAAAGGATTTGGTAAATAACTAGCTAGTTCGAATAAAGTGCTGCTCAAAAGCCTCCACAACGGAGGCTTTTGTTTTTTCAAAACTTTGGGTTTCGCCAAGTTCTTTAGCCACACTTGTGACTCCTTTATCTTGAATTCCACAAGGGATTATATAATTAAAGTATTTCAGGTCGGTATTAACATTAAAGGCAAATCCATGCATGGTTACATATCGACTGGCCTTCACCCCAATGGCACATACTTTTCTCACTTCTGGTTGGTCAATGTCTAGCCAAACACCACTCGCATCAGAAAGCCTGTTTCCAATCAATCCTAATGGTCTAATGACGTCTATGATTGCCTCTTCAATACTCCAGATATATTTACCGATTCCCATGTTGAATTGCTCCAAGTCAAAAATGGGATAGCCCACGATTTGACCAGGACCATGATAAGTGATGTCACCGCCACGACTCGCCCTAAAGAATTCCGCCCCTATATCTTTTGGGTCGTGGATTAAGTTTTTCAGATCGCCTGATTTACCCAGTGTATAGACCGGGTTATGCTCAACTAAGAGCAGTGTGCTATCATTATGTGAAGTGCCCTGTCTTTTCTTCTCAAGTATACCATTGAACAGCCTTTCTTGTTCTTCCAATGCCTGCGCAAATGACATTTTACCCAGGTCAACTACATTGAATGATTTATTGGTCATTTTGCAAAGATGCTTAATCGAATTCTTGAATTCTCCTGCTGTCTGCTTCAAACTCCAGCAATCGATAATTACGCATCCAACCCTGATTGTCATTTCTGTAAATCGTGATCGAGTAGACTTGGCCTTCAATTAATCGAGGATCTCGAAGCTCCGGTGTGAAGTTTCTTGTCACGTTTCGTAAATCATAAAAAAGAAAGGAAAGGTTATTGGTTTCTACAGCGCAAAAAACAGCGCCCGTTTGATCTCTTAGCTCTACCAAGTTTTTCCATGGTTCATCAATGCCTGCACCGTTCCAGTTTACGTATGCCCTCCCACCGGGAGTTGTTTCGATACTTATGCCGCTGGTATTTTTGGTGTTTGTTGCTTTATTATTGGCTCGCAATAATATGGGAGAACTCAAATAAGTTGAATCAGAGGATTCTATTGAGACAATGGCAAGTCTTGATCTATTGTCTTGTGTTTCTTTGATTGCAAATAGCCCAAAGAGGTCTCCGTTCTTATGCAACACATCCTTATCAATTCGAGAGAACAGTTTCAAGCTATCAGGATAATTAATCGAGTCGCTGATGAATAATTGAACATTGCTGTATTCATCGGGCAAATGCATTCTTATATGAACCGTTTGCTCGTCTATTGTTCGCTCGAAAAACGGATGATTTCCAGCATGAGCCCAAAGAGTATTGGAAGTTTTTTCTGGGTTTACACGAGCCAAATAATCAGCCAGATTGCCCGCTTCGATATCCTGTGTTAAAACAAGGTCTTTTTCGCATGAAGCGAACAAACAAACAATGACTATGAAAAGGAACCTTTGCATTAAAACTTGATGACCAATTTGGCATTAACTCTGCGACCTGTTAGATAGTTAGGCACGCCATACTCAACGTTTCGGGCATCCTTAATCCAAAGATAACTGATAGTGTTGTTCACTGCCAGCAAGTTAAATACCTCTAGGCTGAACCATGCCGACTTGATGCAGTTGAAGGTCGGAATCTTCGACTCTTTACCTTCTTCTTTTAAACGAGCACTGAAACCAATATCGACCCTGCGATATGGTGGCATTCTGAAAATATCCTTATATCTTGTATAGCTTGGTGGTCCAGTTGGAAGTCCGGTTCCTACTAGAATACTTAGGTGCATTTGAATGAACTCATATTTCGGTAGGTAATCTTGAAAGGTCAGAGCAAAGTTTACCCGCTGATCTGTAGGTCGCGGTATATAACCAGGAAAGATGGTTGTGCTGTCTATGGTTTGCTCATATTTTATGGGAGAAGCAATGGTCGTATCATCAAAAGCGGTTATGTATAATTGATATTGGTCTCCTTGAATGTCCTCCATGGTCTGCATTATTGACATACTAGCCCATGACTCAATTCCCTTTACAAACTGTCCATTTAGCTTTAAGTCAATTCCTCTGGCATATCCTTGAGCGTTGTTTTCTGCATAGTAGCGAATTCGAACATTGTCCAATTCGTAAGGAATTATATTCTCAAGTTGCTTATAGTATGCCTCACCTACAAACTTGAATTGACGCTTCAAAATTTTGAAGTTATGATCGGCACCTAATACATAATGAATGGATGTTTGAGCTCTAATTTCTGGATTTACTCTTCCAAATAAATCACGCATTTCGCGATAAAAAGCTGGTTGATGATAGTATCCCCAACTTGCCCTAAATAGCCAATCTTTTGGTTTTAAAGTTGTGTCTCCATTCGCTTCGATGATTTCTTTATTCCAGAACGGCTTGTAAGCCATTTGAAGTCTCGGACTCAGAGTAGTTTGATTGTTCAAATCCCAATAATGGAACCTACCACCCGCAGTAAAATACAATTGATGATCCTTAATATCATAGTTCCAATCTCTCTGTAGGTAGCCAATTACGCGATTTGTAGCAATTCTGTTGAATGACCTAATGGTTTCAAATAGGTTAACCTCTTCACCATCATAAGGAACAGAGTAACCAACAGAGTCGATCATACTCCATTCACGCAATTCGTCTTCAATATCATCTCTCTGATAACGCAAACCCCAAAGCCAAGCGTGGTTATTTGGCTTGAATTGGCCTTGGAGTTCTGTAGCAAATACAATTGCGTTTAACTCATTTCTGGCATGATCTAAATATGATCCAGTACCAATTACAAATGCCTCATCACCAAATGACTCCTTGCTTAGGTCGGTTTCTAGTTCAGATAACCTGTATGCAGCCTCTATATTAAACGTCTCGGTTTCCTGGGTCTGAAAAGCCGAGGTAATCCAACGAATGTTTAGATCATACCTAGGCGTCCAAGTTGTGGTGAAAGCTCCAAACCCTGTTTTATAATCGTCTACTTCTTGACCATCAAAAAACGCATTTAAACCGATCGCACTGCCAATAGTTCCAAAAGAAGCCTCTCTGTTTTCTGGTTTGAATTGGTATTTGTTCTGTGAGAAGTTTCCAAGAAAACCAAACTCCCATTCAGTATTGACAGAGTAAGTGAGGTAGGTCTGATAATCAAGAAAAAATGGTCTGTAATCTCCTTGAACGTCAGTGGATGCCAACAAATACTGATTGGTGAAGTATCTGAATCCATGTAATTGAGTGAATCGCTTATTATCGGAAGCGTTTTCTAGGTGAACATTTGCGCCAAGTAAACCAGCGGAGACCGAACCCGCAAATTTCTCAGGTTTCTTATAGGTTATGTCAAGCACGCTCGACATTTTATCTCCATACTTTGCTTCAAAACCCCCAGATGAAAAGCTTATGTCTTCTACAAGGTCTCCATTCACAAAACTCAAACCTTCCTGCGCCCCGCTTCTAACAAGAAACGGCCGATAGACAAGAATACCATTGACATATATTAAGTTCTCGTCAAAATTGCCTCCACGAACAGAATATTGTGAGCTTAGCTCATTGCTGTTTGATACACCTAAGGCTCGGCTTGGTAACAATGACTCAACACTACCCGTAATGGAAGGGTTGAGTCGTACATCACCGACTTCAATTATTCTCATTGGTTTTTCTCGGAAACGCTCTTCCGTCAAAGTGAACTCCTCACCAATGATGGCCTCACTTACTAGCTTTAAATCTCGTTGTTCTGTGCTGCCCTCGACAAGGTTTAAATCCAGGCTGAATGGCGCGTAAGACACGTGATTAAACACTACGCTTATATCTCGGTTCGCGGGAACTTCAATTTTATACTTTCCTTTTTCGTTTGATGTTGTGATAAACTTTGAGCCTGGAATTCCTATGTCAGCAAAGGCGATAGCCTCGCCATCCGAACCTGTCAGTTTACCTGTGAGCGTTGCCGTTTGCGCTAGCAAACTCAATGAGCTTGACAAGAAAAGGAGTATGAGTAAAGTATGTTTAGAAAACCTCAACGATTGGTGTGTCTTGCTATTTATCCTTGAATTTACCTTTCTTCCAAGCATTCACAAACTGGGCCCAGGCGACTGGGTTCAGTAAACTTCCGCTTGGCATTTGACCTTGCTGGTACAAACGCGTGTATTCTCGTTGTATTGCCAAAGCAGAATTAGATTGTGCGCTAATTGGTACACCCTGCACAGCCATGCGTACTTTTTCATTAGTCAAGTTTGCAAAGGCTCTATCGTAATCGTCTTGCGTAGTGTTTAGTGTCAAAAAGGACTGGCGGAATTGTTCTTTGCTAGGCCAGGGGTAAACATCGGTTGCTGGAAGCAGCAAAGTGTCTCGCTGAAGCATCTGGATCATTGAATAACGTGAGTCAGAGAGGCTGTCTTCTATAATTACATCTGCACCATTATATCCAATGCTTTTGAAAACGATGGTGTCACTTTTCCTAACCACTAAGGAGAAAAACCCGAAGTAATCACACATGGTACCTCTGTTAGACCCTTTAATCATAACACTCGTAAAAGGCACTGGAGTCAGGCTGTCACCCGAAACGACAACACCAGATAGTTGCAGCAAGTCCTTACTCGGATCATCTTGGGCCTTGGCATATTTGTGAGCAAACAATACCAGAATAATTATAATCAGTTTCGTGAAACGCATTTTTTATCGTTTGAAGAATGTTCCTTCAAATGTGGCAACATTTCCCGCCATATCTCGCACTTCTAACAATAATTGTTGTTGTTCCTTCGAATTTGAAATTTCTTCAGGCTCAATAAATAGCAGATTTTGTTTGTATTCATAGTGGGCGAGAACCCAACTATCATTTATGAAAACACTATAATCCTCTATACCGCTTAGATTGTCTTTGATGTCGAAAGTCAAATTTTGTGAGGTGACGTTCATTTCATTGCGAAAGTTACCTAACCTTATTACTGGAGCAGTTTGATCGGTAGTTATACCGAACTTTCCAAAAGACTTTGACTCTGCACTTAGCCATTGACCTTCTCTTCTAGTTACTAAGACCCTTGAGATATTTCCCTTGCTATTCAATAGGCCAATGAGGTCTCCATCGTTTTCATCTGGCGCATAAATTTTTATTTGAAACGGTTTATGAACGGGTACCTGATGTCTTAGTATTTCGATTGAATTTTCGTTTTCTGTGACCTTTAACTCTTCGTTGGAATAGATTGTTCTTTTTGGAATATGGATTCGGTACTGCTGACTTTCATAGAAATAATCCGAATTCCATTTTACTTGCTCCGTATTATCATCGACCTTATTCTCTGTTTTTCGATAGTCGATTTGAAATTTCACGTTGCTCAAATTCCCGCTGCAATCAGATGCTTCAATTCGAATGGAATGTCTGCCTTCAGTTAAATCCAGATTTCCATCTTGTTTGTATCTAATATTTTCTAGAGCGTTTCCAGGTAATCTGTAAAGTCTCAAGAATCGCTGACGAGTTCTGTAATAGTGCTCATAATCAATTAGCGCATTCATATATCTGCTTTGATCAAAGGGTATTGAATCGGCTGTGAAAATGGATGTTAATTCTTCATCAATAAAACATCTGACCTGATAAATTCCATTCCTGTTTACAGCTCCATCCTGTTGATCAAAACCGCTCATTTCAACACCAAAAACTCCAGATACTAGAATCACATTATTACCATTTATTCCGCCAGATGATGCCCTAAAGTGCTGGGTCATACTTCGATTTTGAACTTTGCTATCTGAACTCAATGGGGCAATTCCAACTGCTTCGATTATTGGCTTTTTAGAATCAGACAAAGGGAAATTGAAAAGCAAAGGGTTTCTAGGAACTTCACTATCGGTTTCCCTAACTTCAAAATGCACATGTGGACCGCCTGATCCGCCAGTATTGCCAGAATAGGCTATGACTTGGTTCTCCTTAATTCTTAAGTCCGAACTACCAGGGTAAACATCTATTGAAAAGGATTGCTGCTCGTATTGAATTCGTCTGACATAATTTTTAATTGAATCGCTCCATGAATTTAGGTGACTATAAACTGTGGTATAGCCGTTTGGATGTGTTATGTATATGGCTTTGCCATAGCCATAAGGAGAGATTTTAATTCTACTTACGTAACCGAAAGCTACTGCATGCACGGGTAAACCGATTTTACCACCTGTTTTTAAATCTAAGCCAGCATGGAAATGGTTTGGTCTTAGCTCTCCATAATTACCAGATAGGCTTGGCGTAATTTCCAAAGGGTTTAAAGCTTTAAATATCACCTCCTGAGCGTTTATCGAACACCTACAACCTATTGTGAGGAGCGATAATATAAGAATTGTATGAGCCTGTCTTTTCATGTACTTGGCGCGAAAGTATCATTCATGTAAAAGCTAATTACAACCAAGAAATTTCTTTAAAATCATAAGAGGACTCGATTATTTTACGAATATTTGAAGAACTTAACGTTAGTTACGTTTTCTTTTAGTAAAAAATTGATTGTGAAGGATTTAGGTCAAACAGTTGAAACCCTTGGTAAAAAGACAGAGTCGCTTTTAGGCGTGCTCAATTCTTCTAGGGCGAAATTGGATTCACAAGAGGTTGAAATTCAAAGATTGAAAGACAAACTTAGTTTGTCTGTTGAAGGGTTAGACAAGTTGAAAGAAGAGAATAAAGTGCTGAAAATGGCAGCGGCTTTCAAAGGTGACGAAGAGGTTGTCTCTGAAACTAAGCGCAAGATCAGCCAAATGGTGCGGGAAATTGACCGTTGTATAGCCAAGTTGAACGATTAAAAAAATGAGCGAACTCTCTATAAAGGTTGCAATAGCAAACAGGGTATATCCGCTTTCTGTTCTAATAGAAGAAGAGGAAGAGGTTAGAAAGGCGGCAGCCTACATCAATGAGCGTATTAAAGTACTGGAGTCGAGTTTTGCTGTTAAAGATAAAATTGACCTTTTTGCGATGTTGGTTCTCGAGTTAACCATAGAAAAAGGACATGGCAAGGAAGAATTAGTAAACCAACAGGTTTCTGATAAACTATCTCATTTGATTGATCGAATCGATTCGGAACTAGCAGCAAAGTAGTTGTTCTTTAAGAGTATTCCCGCATAGACCTTTATGGTTTTGTAACCTGAACATTTATAACGCTGGGGCGAATCTTCGCTATAGTTAGGACAGGCCTGTTTATCCTGAATTTATTTAGGAGATTTTTCCAATTTGTTGGAAAGACACTGGACGCCCGAGCTTGAGGGATAACCCCAAATATTAGCTTTTTAGGAGGTTACAATGCTTTGGTTTATGCGGGTTTTTTAATTAAAAAAAATCAAATGATATTACCAATTGTATTAGCTATTGTCGGACTGCTCATGGGAGCAGGAGTGACTTATGCGGTTTTGAAAAAAGGAGTTGATGCTGATAAAAAGCGCATCATCTCTGAGGCAAATACCGAGGGAGAGCGCATAAAAAAGGATAAACTAATTCAGGCTAAGGAAAAATTTGTTCAGCTTAAATCAGAGCACGAAAAGGCCATTTTGTTCAAGGATAAAAAAATGAGTGAGGCCGAAGGTCGAATCAAGCAGAAGGAAAACAGCTTGAATAATAAACTTAGTGACGTAAATAGACGCGACCAGAAACTGGATGAACTGCGTCAAAATTTGCAAACACAACTAGATCTAAATTCGAAAAAACAAGAGGAACTAGACAAACTTCACTCAAAGCAGGTCAAGCAGCTTGAATCGTTGAGTAAGACGTCAGCTGAAGATGCAAAGGAACAGCTAATGGAAGTTTTGATAAATGAAGCCAAGTCAGAAGCCATGGACACAATCAAAGATATTGTGGACGAGGCCAAGATAAACGCTAGTAGAGACGCTAAGAAGATTGTTGTCGAAACGATTCAGCGAATTGCAACAGAACAGGCCATTGAAAACTCTGTATCCGTTTTTAATATTGAAAATGACGATGTTAAAGGAAGGATAATTGGTCGTGAAGGTCGAAACATCCGAGCCCTAGAGGCCGCAACAGGAGTTGAAATCATAGTAGATGATACTCCGGAAGCAATAATTCTATCGTGTTTTGACCCAATTAGAAGGGAGATTGCTAGACTATCACTACATCAATTGGTAACTGATGGTCGTATTCATCCAGCGAGAATTGAAGAGATAGTAAATAAGACGCAAAAGCGCTTGGATGAAGAGATTGTAGAAACAGGTAAACGAACCTGTATCGATCTTAATATTCATGGATTGCATCCAGAATTAATACGGATGATTGGTCGGATGAAATATCGATCATCATATGGGCAGAATTTGCTCAAACACAGTAGAGAAGTAGCTAATCTTTGTGCTACAATGGCAGCGGAACTTGGACTGAATGCCAAGGTGGCAAAGCGCGCTGGTCTCCTGCACGACATAGGAAAAGTGCCTGACGAGGAAAGCGAATTACCACACGCCTTATTGGGTATGAAAATGGCCGAGAAGTACAATGAAAAGCCAGATGTATGCAATGCGATTGGAGCTCACCACGATGAAATTGAGATGACCACATTAATCTCTCCAGTGGTTCAGGTCTGTGATGCGATAAGCGGAGCAAGGCCAGGTGCAAGAAGAGAAATAGTGGAGGCATACATTCAAAGAATTAAGGATTTAGAGAATCTTGCAATGGGGTATGAGGGTGTTACAAAAGCTTTTGCAATTCAAGCTGGTCGTGAGCTAAGAGTTATGGTTGAGAGTGATAAAGTGAAAGATGGAGACGTAGAAAATCTTGCCTTCCAGATTTCGGAAAAAATCCAAGATGAAATGACATATCCAGGCCAAGTGAAGATTACTGTTATCCGAGAAACTCGCGCCCAAGCTGTGGCGCGTTAATTAGCTTCAATGATTGAACGTAAAATCATAGATTCAAAAGTCCTTGTAACTGGAGTTGCAGGATTTATTGGCTCAAATCTCGCTACTGATCTACTTGCAAATGGCAATCAAGTTGTCGGTCTAGACAGTTTCATTACTGGTAAAAAACAAAACCTCGAATCATTCAATGCTGATCCAAATTTCACTTTTATTGAAGGTGATATTCGAAGTAAAGAGACTTGCGACCATGCATGCTCAGGTATTGATTATGTGTTGCATCAAGCGGCACTAGGTTCTGTTCCCAGAAGTATAGAGGATCCGTTTAGGACTAATGACATTAATATCAATGGCTTTTTGACGATGCTCATTGCGGCAAGAGACTCGAAGGTTAAGAGATTTGTTTACGCCACAAGTAGCTCAGTATATGGTACAGAAAAGCGCTTGCCTAAGGTAGAGGAGAAAATAGGTGATCCACTCTCGCCATATGCCATTACAAAAAGTGTAAATGAGCAATACGCTAAGGTATTCGGTCAACTCTATGATATTGAGACTATTGGTCTTCGTTACTTTAATGTATTTGGTGCTCAGCAAGATCCTGATGGAGCATACGCAGCTGCTATTCCAAAATTCATTAGACAATTTGTTCGACATGAATCGCCAATCATTCACGGTGACGGCACTCAGTCAAGAGACTTCACATACATCGATAATGTGATACAAGCCAACAATTTAGCTGCGATATCTACGAATCCAGACGCGCTCAATGAGGTCTTTAATGTTGCTTTTGGTGAAAGCACCAACCTTGATGAACTCGTACAGTTATTGCAAGAGTTACTATCGGCATTTGATCCAGAAATTGCCAATATTGAAATCAAGTACGGTCCCGAAAGGGTAGGAGAAGTAAGACATAGTTTAGCATCAATTGTTAAGTCAACTACTTTATTAGGATACAAGCCTGAGCAGGATTTACGCTCTGGACTTGAAAATGCCATTGCATGGTACTGGGAGAATTTGCATTAATTATTACCCTGGAAAAAAATCATTTACGTTTGCCTTGATTTAAAGAGCTCATGAATAAAGTAACATTTGCCGTAATCGGCTTTGGTCATATTGGAAAGAAACACGCAATAATGGTGCATGGCACTCTCAACAGTGACTTGCTAGCTATCGTTGATACTGATGAGGAAAAAAGAAAAATGGCGTCTGAAACTTACCCTGACGTTAGGATTTTTGAATCGATAGATGAAATGTTTCAAAGCGATATTCTTCCGGATGTAGTGAATATCTGTACTCCAAATGGATATCATGCTCGTCAAGCCATTCAGGTTCTGGAGCAAAAATCTCATGTGGTGATTGAAAAACCAATGGGACTTACTCGGCAAGAATGCGAAGAGGTGATTTTCAAATCTTTACAGGTGTCGAGGCATGTATTCTGCGTTAAGCAAAACAGATATAGTCCTTCATCAAAGTGGCTGAAAGAAGTTGTAGAACAGAAATTGCTTGGAGAGATTAATATGGTCCAACTGAGCTGTTACTGGAACAGAGATGCTCGATATTATAAGGCAGGCGGATGGAAAGGAACACAGTCTTTAGACGGTGGTGTACTGTTCACCCAGTTTAGCCACTTCATTGACATTATGTATTGGCTATTTGGAGACATCCAAAACATAGTGGCTAGGAGTAGTAACTTCAATCATAAAGAGGCCACTGAGTTTGACGATTCTGGTTTGGTTCAATTTGAATTTGTGAATGGTGGTTTTGGTTCAATAAATTACTCCACAAGCATTTGGAATAAAAATTTCGAGAGCAGCATCATTGTATTAGGCGAGAAGGGAACGGTGAAAGTGAGTGGACAATACATGGATCAATTAGAGTATTGTGATATTGAGGGTTACGAAATGCCTATACTCGATCCTCCAAATCCGCCAAACGATTACGGAGATTATAAAGGCAGCGCTGCAAATCACCATTATGTCATTGAAAATGTGATCAATGTACTTACCGGTAAATCTCAAATTTCTACCAATGCCTTAGAAGGAATGAAGGTGGTTGAAATGATTGAAAGAATTCACAGGAAGCAGAAGTGATAGATGAATTGATCGCTTTGTAATTACTCTGATAGTGTCGGGATATGAATTTGAATAAACGCTCTCCATTTCTCAAGAACTTTATTGCGTTATTCACGGGGTCTGCAGTTGCACAGCTAATCCCTATTGTATTATCTCCTGTTCTGGCTAGGATTTATTCAACAGAGGATTTCGCACTATTCGGTATATTTTACAGCACTTTACTCATGCTTTCAGTCATTGCTGCGGCAAAGTATGAGGTCGCAATAGTTGTCCCGAAATCAGAATCAGAATCTAGGAAGATCACAATGGTAAGTGCAATCGCCTCATTGTTTGTTTTTGTCTTATTAGCAATAGTAAGCATGCTTTTTTCCGATGCTTTTGTGGATTATGTGGATAATCAAAAAATTAGACCATGGATTCCACTTATACTAATTGGAGTATTAATTACAGGGTTATATCAATCCACAAGTTATTGGTTGATAAGAAGAGCTAAATTCAAGGATTTGGCCATTAATAAGGTTTCTCAAAGAGTTTTTGAAGGTGCTAGTAACCTAGTTCTAGGCTCAGCTAAACAAGGATTTGGATTAATTGTCTCTGATTTAATCGGTAGATTTTTCATGTTAATTGTGAGCGTTTTCCAGATCAGAAAGGATGTGGCTAGAATTATCAAGGAGCCAAAAAGAGGGATTTGGAAGATGGCAAAGAGATACCGACAGTATCCCCTAAATTTCGCTCCATCTTCGCTTGTTAATTCAATGGGAACGCATCTACCCTTGATTTTTGTTTCTAATGCCTACACCGTGGCAGTCGTTGGATCTTTTAACTTTTCGAAGTACATTCTAACGGCACCAATTGGTTTTATTGGTCAAAATCTATCACAAGTCTTCTTAGAGAGGATTTCTCAAAAGCGCAGAGATGATAAGCCAATATTTAAAGATTTGAACCGGCTTACGGGTTTTCTAGCACTCACATCGCTAACCTTTGTGTTGCCTCTGATATTTTTCGGCCCCTGGCTTTTTACTTTTGTATTTGGCTCTCAATGGGAAATGGCAGGAGAGTTTTCTCAAATACTCGCCATTGCTATCGGAATTAGATTTGTTGTGTCTCCGACCAGTGGTTTGTTATTGGCACTGGGCAAAGTAAAACTAGTTTCAATTTGGCAGTGGACGCATTTTTTACTCGTACTTACCCTCGTGCCTGTTTCCAAACTAAATTGGGAAATCGAGTCTTTTTTGATCTATTTCGCTTGTATCGAAATAGCATCCTACATTCTATATGGAGGCTTTATCTATTGCGCAGCAGCTATAAACGATCGTAACCTTACTGCAGTTTCTTGATGGCTTAATACTACTTCGTTTTAGCCAAAATCTTGAAATTTATATTCGGATAGAATCCGATTACCACGAGACTTAAAATAATGCCATGTGTGATTAGGGAAACAAAAAGTCCTGTATTAATTAATACATAACATGCCATAAAGGTCATTGGAATGGTGAATAATCTAGTCTTATTTCTACTTACATAGTCTATAGCCATATAGAGCCCTGACAAGACTATGGAGATAAGAATATATCCTATGTATCCAGCATTATGGAATATGTCTGCAAACACGTTGCCATTTGCGTAAACGCCATCATTGAACCCAAGGTATTCCTTTCCAATTACCACAGGGGCTGTCTCTGCGTACGAAGAATTGAGGAACAACGAGAAGGGTATGTTATGCGTAAAGAAGTTTAGGCCATTTTCATTGAAATACTCACAGTAATAAAAGTAAATCTGACTGGGAAGCAACAGGGATCTCCTGACAAATAGCGATGACGCTAATGAATACTCTTCGTCAGAAAATTGATCGAAGATTAATAAAGACAGTATTCCAGATGAGGTAAATAGAGCTATGGATAGATTAAAGTCTTTCTTAAGTACTTTGGCAATCAACATCAAGATGAGTGCAAGTGGTGCAGAAAACAAATATGATTTATGACCACCCAAAGAAAAGAAGTATAAAACAGCCAATAAACCGAAGCCCATTAACAGATATTTCCGATTTATAGTAGCATATAGTATAAGAGCAAGGTTGAGAACACTAACCAGCCAACTCAATGCATATTTTACAAATCTCGCGGATTCAATAGATTTGAACTCATCTCGTTGGGTATAGACCTCACCTAAACTTGGCACCTTGAGTGATAAGCCATATTTGTATATCACAATGAGGCTAAAAAGTGTGTAAAACAAACCCAAAACAGAAATGAACTGTCTTCTGCTGAGAGAAAACTGCCTCAACCCAATTTTACCATCAAACACTCTTTGTTGAACACCAACGGCCAGAAACACTGCAAATAGACCATAGAAGAAGCTTCCATCCAATTTAGAGTTAAATGTATAGATGACGGTGCTTGGTATGAAGCAAACGATGTAGAGTAGGAGGTGAACCGAGTTGCTAACCTTCTTGTCGCTGAAATCAACGAAGAAAGTAGAAGTGATCAGGCAAATCCAGGAAATGATAATTTCTAGGCTTCCACGCGGATCATAGATAACTCCGTAGTAAGCAAAATCGCTACTAAAAATCACATAGTATGCATCAAGTCCTAGCTTGTAGGTTATAATGCAAAGGCAAAAAAACAATTGCCTTTTAAGATATTTCCTCGAAATGTCCATTTTCAGTTCGGCAATATTAATATTTGCCTACACAGGCTAGAGATTAAAAACACATTGTTTTTGCTCTAGGAAATTTGATATTATGGATGAAAATGTGAAATATGTTTTGAAAGATGACGCTGATGTTGAGCTTTCTTTAAAACGTATAGTCGAGATAGTTTTTGACAATAGGCTGAAAATTGCACTTTTTAGTTTGCTGGTTGGTCTCGGTGGCTTTATTTACAACTTGAACAAATCTCCATATTACGATGCGAATGCTACTTTGGCCTCTACTATGTTTGGTGAGGAGGAGCTTATGCCTATCCTAGAATCGTTTGATGAATTAGTTGTAAAAAATGATTTTGTTGAGCTTTCCAATGAGTTGAAGCTGCCGCTTGAGACAGTGAATAACTTGGAGGCTCTTGATGTTACTATAATCTCCACTGGAGGCGAATTTTTTACATGCAAGGTGCATATGCAAGTATTAGATACTGCGATAATTGAGGACATAGAAAATGCGGTTATTACTAACTTGTATAACAACGCATATTTAATGGATAGGTACGATCGCAAGAAGGCCCAGCTCAGTTATTTACAGGGGGTTTGTAGTACTGAAATTGAGGAAATGAAATCATCTAAGAAGAGGATTAACCAAGTAGAAGGTGGCGATCAAAATGCATTAAACTTGTTTCTGTTAAACTCACGCTCCGAGATTGTCCACTTAGAGGAAAAGGCATCGCTACTTCAATTACAATTGGACATGCTTTCCATTGCATATTACTTGAGACCAGCCATTATTCCGAATGAGAAAAGCGGGCCTCACACAGCAAAGAACACACTCGCCATGCTCATTGCAGGTGCTTTTGTGTCAATGTTGTTTTTTGTGGCACTGGAGGCTTTTAAATGATCGTTTAAAAAATAGTTGCGTAGTTATTATTATGCACTAATCACTGAAAATGGAAAAGAAAAAGGTTGTTTGTCACATTACTACCGTCCATATTCCGAAGGACATTCGCATATATCACAAGGAGTGCAAGTCACTTGCAGATGCGGGTTATGATGTAAAGTTGGTTGTAGTAAATGCGGGAGATGCAGTATCTGATTATAATGGTGTTGAAATTATAAATGTTGATGTAGATACTTCGTCAAAAGTTAAACGAGTAATTAACGCTTCGAAGAAGGCTAGGTTAGTAGCTGAAACGTTAAAGGCCGATATCTACCATTTCCATGATCCTGAATTTTTGTTCGAGGCAAGGAAATTGAGAAAGCGTGGATTCAAGGTAATATATGATGTGCATGAAGATGTGCCTCGCCAGATAATGAGCAAGGCTTGGATTCCGAAGCCAATGCGTAAGCTAATATCCCTGACGATGAGGTTAATTGAATGGACGATCGTTCAGGATATGTCCGCAGTTGTGACGGTAGTGCAAACAATAGTTCAGCGTTTTTCTAAAATCAATCAAAAAATTGAGCTAATTCAAAACTTCCCACAATTGGAAGTGCTACCTGAACCAGCTGACTGGTCATTAAAGAATCGACAAGTGTGTTATGTTGGTGACTATACTCGAATTCGAGGTATAAATGAACTGCTGATTGCCATCGCACAAAACGGAAAGCAACTTACCATGGCAGGCAGATGGTCAGATAAGTCGCTAGCCCGCGAATGTGAGGAAAGAGGCTTTCCTGAATCATTTGAAGAGTTGGGTTTTGTGACACGTGACGAAGTACAAGATGTTTATGTCAGGGCTAAAATAGGTACGGTTCTTTTTCATCCTGTACCAAACCATATGGATGCACTTCCAAATAAATTGTTTGAATATATGGCAGCCGGGATACCAATAATTGCCTCTGATTTCGGCTGGTTAAAGAAAATAGTCGAAGAATTTAATTGTGGTATAGCCGTGAACCCAAAGAAACCTGAGGAAATTGCCAAAGCCATAGATTGGTTGATCGACAATGATGAAGAAGCCCAAAAAATGGGACAACGAGGTAGAGAAGCAGTGGTGGAAAACTATAACTGGGCTACAGAAGAGAAAAAGCTCCTGTCTCTATACGATTCCTTATTGAGTCAATAGATTATCTAGTTGTTCAACAAAATCGTCTGACACTGATTTTCTAGAAAGTTTATTCCGAATTGCCTTCGTTTTTAAACTCATTTCATGAATCCGATCTGGGTTTTCACTCAGTTGTTTAATACATTCTACAATCGGCCCAGCGTCCTCAGGTGAGAATTGAAAACCAACACCAGAAGCTTCGACAAATTCACCGGCCTCACTTATCGGGGTTACAATAACGGGTATTCCAGAACCTATAAACTCCATGACTTTACTCGGAAATGAATTCTTGCTTATTTCTGTATTTCCCTGAAAAGAAATGCCCAAGGAAGTATGCTTTAGAATAATCGGAATTTGATCGTGACTAAGCTCTCCTTTGTGCGATAGGTTACTTACTTCAGACACTGCGTCTAAGATGATCTGCGTTTGGTTTCCCCATCCATAAACCCAGAACTCTACATTCAATTTTTCTGACAAACAGCCTTTCGCTACTTCAACAATAAGCTGAGGGTTTTGAAACTTACCCATGTTGCCATGAAATAGAATTACGAACGGATTGGTGGATATACGATCAAGCGTTGTAATATGATCTGCATATCCATTCCGTAATAAATAGATTTTGTCGTCTTGTCCAGATTTGGATTTCAACTTCGTGACAATGCGCTCGGTAACCGTTGTTGTTACAATAGAATCTTTGTAAAGATTGGCTTCTATACGTTTGAGCATCTTTCCAACTTTGCCTACTGGGTTAAGTAGACCTTCGATAAAGTAGACTTCAGGGTATTCATCTCTAACATCAAAGACGAATTGTTTGCCTCTAAGTCGACATGCCATTGCAGCCGCATAACTTATAGTAAACGGTGGGCTTGATATTATGAAAAGCTTTGCTGGATGAAATAAAACTCGAAAAAATATCTCCGCTGAATAAATGAGCTCTTTCGCTAATCGGAGGTAAACGCTGTCTTTGTTGGTGGAGACGGGTATCCAAGCACATTGAACTTTGTATTTGTCTACTCCCATAGATTTGGAGGAGGTGAGGACAGATGTTTCGTATCCCGAATCCATCAGGGCGTTGGCAAGGAACTTAGTCCGTACAGCCATAGCTTGATTTTCCGGGTAAAAAAGTTGAACAACAATACAAACAGACTTTTTCATGCTTTTCTGATATTCGCAAGGGTTATAATCGTATTTCGTGACAAAAATGATTCATCCACTTTCCTAAAAGTGCATTGTTTATTATACTTTATCAACAGTCAATATCCATCAAGTTATAGAAATACATTTGCCATACACCCATGGCATTAACGAACGACTCTAAGTTTCTTACGCGCAAATACCTGCTCATGTTTATAGACATGATGCTACTTTGCTTGTCATTGCTTATATATCTGAAGTATTTTTATGAATCTGACGTTTGGCCAAGAAAGACCTTATCGCAAAACGCAGTTTGGTATGTCGTACTCTGCGTTCTTTGGGCCATATATTCAAACCTTTTTAGATTATATAATGCACTTTATGCATCGACACTTTTTTCCTTTGTTCAACGCTCCTTCTTTGTCGCTTTCATCACAAGCCTTTCCTATTTATTAATTCCTTTTCTAAGCCCGCTTTTTCCCACATCACGTCTGCCATTTTTCATATTCATTTCACAATCGGTTGCGATTCTTACAATTTGGCACTTGATTTTCGGCAAGTTTCTAAACAAACCTGCAATATCAAAACGAGTTTTAATACTGGGCGCTGGATGGTCTGGCAAGAGAATTGCTCAGATTATTTTGGATGAAGATTATAGTAACAAGGGTTATGATATAGTCGGTTTCATTGATGACGATAATACTAAGGTAGGTGGAGAGCTGGAAGGTATTAGGGTGATATCATCTAGTGACGACATGTTCATATATGCCCGCAGGCTCAAAATCGATTTAATAGTATTAGCAGCTCATACGGCTGAATCAATTAACGGAAAACTATACAGCCATTTAACTAATTGCCAGAATTATGGAATTGAAGTAAGGCCGGTAAACCTTTTGCATGAGGAGTTAACGGGTAAACTTATGGTGAAAGAGAGCAATGAAAAACTCGCACTCACGTATGAGTATTATTCCAAACCCGAAGACCTAGTATATCGGATAGTGAACCGTTTATTGAATGTGTTTTTTGGAATCTTCGGATTAATAATTTGTGGTATTTCAATCCCGTTTGTTTGGTATCTGAATGCCCTATTCAGCAGAGGCCCTTTGTTCTATTCTCAAATTAGAACAGGTCGTAACAATCAAGATTTTCGAATCTATAAGTTTCGGACCATGGTAATTGATGCGGAAAAGGGAACTGGGGCTGTATGGGCTGGTAAGAATGATGCCAGAATCACAGGTCCGGGTAAATTTTATCGAAAGACCAGAATTGATGAATTACCACAATTTTGGAATGTTCTAAAAGGCGATATGAACCTCATAGGACCAAGACCTGAGCGTCCAAAATTCGTTGAAGAACTCTCGGTTAAAATTCCATTTTTCAACCTTAGACATATTGTGAAGCCAGGGATTACAGGCTGGGCGCAGGTCAGGCATAAATATGGAAATACGGAAGAAGACAGTTTAATTAAACTTCAATTTGACTTATATTACATAAAGTATCGATCGTTTTTTCTGGATATGTCAATCATCTGGAGAACTGTTGCGGTGATGCTGAAATTTAAAGGAAACTGATGAAAATATTGACGATAGTGGGCGCACGTCCACAATTTGTAAAGGCTGCTGCGCTGAGTAGAGCATTGAAAATGCATGAAAATGTAGAGGAATACATAGTACACACTGGGCAGCATTTTGACGCAAATATGAGTGACGTGTTCTTCACAGAAATGAAAATACCAAAACCAGCTTTCAATCTCAACATAAACTCTCTAGGACATGGCGCCATGACGGGAAGAATGTTGGAAGGCTTAGAAGGATTGTTTATTTCTGAGAAACCAGATATGGTTTTGGTTTATGGGGACACAAACAGCACCATTGCGGGTGCTTTAGCCGCTTCTAAATTGCATATTCCTATTGGTCATGTAGAAGCAGGATTGAGAAGCTTTAACATGAAAATGCCAGAGGAAGTTAACAGGATTCTTACAGATAGAATTAGTGACCATCTGTTTTGCCCAACGGATACGGCAGTGAAGAATTTGAAAAATGAAGGTTTTGATTCTTTACCCGGCATAGTTCACAGAAATGGTGATGTGATGCAAGATGCAGCTATCTATTATTCAGATATGTCAGATGAAAAGGCCACAATTATTGAGAAAGCATCTATATCAGATGACATCGCGCTTGTGACCTTGCATCGTGCTGAAAACACTGACTCCCCAGATCGACTGAAGGAAATCATTAGGGCTCTAAATCAGATAAATAAGCAAATAAGAATTATCTGCCCCATTCATCCTAGGACAAGAAAGATTTTCGATTCATTGAACATTACACCTGAATTCGACATGATAGATCCTGTTGGATACTTCGATATGATAGCATTGCTGAAAAGAAGTTCAATAGTGTTAACGGACAGTGGGGGTTTACAAAAGGAGGCTTTTTTCTTTTCAAGTCCGTGTGTTACCCTTCGTGATCAAACGGAGTGGGTCGAGCTTGTGGAAAATGGTTTCAACATGCTGGCTGGAGCCAATTATGATGAAATTAATAATGCTTTCAATTCAATGGTTAAGTCCAAGCCCGACTTCTCGTTAGATTTATACGGAAAAGGACACGCATCTGAAAATATTGCGTCTATTTTAAGTAAATGCTGAATGCACAGAGCATATTAAAGTTTCAGAATTGGTCCTTGATGGCCATTTCATTTTGCATACCCCTAGTTCCGAGGCTAGTTCCTGTTCTATTATTCATTTTTGCTGCTTTGTCTATAACAGCTCTAATCAAAGGCTATAGAAGAGTTGAGATTACCGAAGTGGGCATCTTACTTATTGGTCTATATGTTTTACAGGTTATCGGCATGTTGTTTACCGAAAATGTAGATCGAGGACTATTTGATCTTGAAGTGAAATTAAGTCTACTTGCGCTTCCTATTAGCTTCATTGGCTACGGTTATCTGAACAAGGAGCATTATGAAAAAATTCTGCGGGCCTTTCTTATCGGTATATCACTCGCGGCTGTTTTTTGTCTATTTCAGAGTGCCTATAAGGTGTTTGTGTTGAATGCAAAGTATTTTTATTTCCTGTCTAGTCGCTTTTCAGTGATTATTCATCAGAGTTATTTTGCCATGTATTTAGTTTTTGGAATAGCCATTCTTACCTATTTGGAATGGCCGGTTTTCAGACGTAATAGTCCTCTGAGAACCTTTGCTTCAATTTCACTTATGTTATTTCTTTCTATTTCTACCATTCTTACTGGATCTAAAATTGGTTTCATTATGTGGGTCATTGTAATGGTAGCGATCACCGTTTTTTTAATAAAAGAATTGAAACAAAAATGGATGCCAGTGGTGATGCTGATGGGATTTATGAGTGTTGGTTTGGCTTACATTCAATCAACCCCCGAGTTGAAATCTAGAATTTTAAAAGTAATAAGGTTGACTGATGGTCAATTGAAGGAGGATGCAACTGGAAATATTGAGAGTACCGCAGCCAGATTGTTGGTTTATAAAACTGTGGGGGAGGTATTAATTGATCAGCCTTGGTATGGTGTCGGAACAGGAGATTTCCAAGATGCACTTGATGCTGCTTATGATGAAAAAGGATATACAAACTTAAAGGAACGCCACCTGAATGCACATAACCAATTTCTACAGTCTTGGCTTGGATTGGGTATTCCAGGTTTGGTATTAATGTTCAGCATTTTTGTTGTCATATTTCAGCATGCCTTTTCTTCAGGTGAACGTGTTTATCTGGGTTTCGCAGCACTCATTGCCCTTATCTCATTGACAGAAAGCATGTTGAACGTCCAAGCCGGTGTAGTGTTCTTCTCATTTTTTGTCATGCTTTTTTCTCGTCATACACTGCCTGAAACCTAGATTTCAGGCACTACACTTACTGTTTCATTAAGGCAAACTGTTGTTTTAATGTAGTTATTCCTTTATTCGTAATCATGTTAAAGAAAATCCCTCTTCACTGGCAGGTCATAGCTGGAATTATCCTAGGTGCCATTTACGCATGGTCTAGCATAACCTTTGGCTGGAATCAGTTCACAGTATATTATATAAAGCCGCTGGGAGACATCTTTATCAATGTCCTCAAGCTTATTGCGGTGCCAATGGTGCTGTTTTCAGTGATATTGGGTGTAACATCTTTGAAGGATATCAATAAGCTCGGAAAAATGGGCTTAAAGACGCTCGGCTTGTATTTGGGTACCACCATGTTCTCCGTTACCATTGGTTTGGTTTTGGTCAATCTGTTAAACCCAGGTGGTTCGCAAGATGATAATATTCGAGCTCGCAATCGGATTAGCTATGAAATGTGGCGAGATGCTAATGGGGTCATGGCTTTGGATGACATATGCCTTAGTTGTGACGAGAAGTATGCATCGATGAAGGAAGAATTAGCCTCTAAAAAAGAAGAATCTAATGAATGGGTTCAGGATAAAATCAATAAAGCTGAGAATGAGAAGAAAAGTCAAGAAGACTTTGGTCCACTAAAACCTGTTGTAGACTTAGTTCCCACTAACATCTTCCAGGCTTTGGCTGATATGTCTATGCTGCAAATCATCTTTTTCGCCATCTTTTTTGGATTGGTGCTGGTCATGATAGAACCCAGCAAAGCCGAGCCAGTTATCAAGCTTGTTGACGGATTAAACGAGGTATTTGTGCAAATGATCTGGGTAGTTATGAAGGCCATGCCAATTTTTGTCTTTGCGCTAATGGCAGGTCAGATTGTGAAAGCTGCGGGCACCGATCCAGAGCGCTTCTTTGAACTACTCGACTTCTTATGGAGGTATTCTCTAGTTGTTGTGCTAGGATTGTTGTTCATGATATTCGTTTTCTATCCAACCTTGGTGCGACTTGTTGTTAAGACAATGAAGTATGGTCGGTTTATGTCTGGAATTCGAAATGCCCAAATCACCGCGTTTTCAACGAGTTCTTCGGTTGCTACACTTCCCGTAACCATGGATGCAGTTCATAATAATCTGGGCGTATCGGAACGTACGAGCAGTTTTGTTTTGCCAATTGGCGCAACGTTAAATATGGATGGAACCAGTCTTTATCAAGCAGTTGCTGTAGTTGCGCTCGCGCAATTTCACATGGTTGACCTTAGTATTGCTCAACAGTTGACCATTATTATTACAGCTACTTTAGCTTCAATAGGCGCGGCTGCAGTGCCTAGTGCGGGTTTAGTTCTCATGATAATTGTTCTAGAATCGGTTGGGTTGAATCCGGCCTGGATCGCATTAATTTTCCCTGTAGATAGAATTTTAGATATGTGCAGAACGGTAGTTAATGTTACAGGAGATGCGTCCGTTTCTACAATAGTGGCAAGCACTGAAGGCGAGTTGGAGTTACCTAGCTAAATACTTACTCAGTTCATGGAATATTTACTCACATTCGCGGTCTTGTAAGCGGTTGAAATCAGAACGTATCATACTCTATTTGCTCGCTGCCTCGCAGTTCACGCATATTATGGATTTCATCATAATCATGCCACTCGGAGAAGTGCTTATGGAGGAGCTATTTATTGGTTCTCAGGAGTTTTCCTTTCTAGTGGCCTCCTATACACTTACAGCGGGAGTTACTGGTTTGATAAGTGCTTTTTTTGTTGATTCATTTGACCGAAAGAAGTACTTCTTGTTTGCATATGTGGGGTTTGCTCTTGGCTCATTCCTGTGTGGATTAACAGATACTTATATGGGCTTAATAACTGCTCGAATAATAACTGGAGCCTTTGGGGGTGTTATTAGTAGCACCGTTATTGCAATAGTTAGCGATACCATTGCGGCTAAGAGGCGCGCTTGGGGTTTGGGCATTGTAATGACGGCCTTTTCAATGGCTTCTGCATTTGGGTTACCAATTGGGCTCTATTTCGCCTTTAATTTTGGATGGAACTGGCCATTTTTGGCCTTAGGTATCGTCAGCTTGTTGAATGCAATTGCAGTCTATTATACTCTTCCACCGGTCAGAGACCATTTAGACAATCCCGAACCTGGCTTCAATTCCCTAGAGTTTATACGAAACATCCCTAAGAATCAAAATCAATGGATGGCGCTAACCTATACCATGCTATTGATGTTTGGTCATTTTGCAGTGATACCATTCATTACGCCATACTTGGTTGAAAATGTTGGATTTGAACGAGATCAAATAACTTTCGTGTATTTGGTTGGAGGAGTTGCAACCCTGATATCTAATCCTAGAGTAGGGCGTTGGGCAGATAGAAAAGGACGAGCCAAAGTCTTCAATATAATGGCGTTTTTATCCATTATTCCAATCTTACTATTAACCAACCTACCTGTGGTACCAGTGTGGTTGGCTTTGGTTGTAACAGGTTCGCTATTTGTATTAATAGGAGGGAGGATGGTACCATCAACAGCTATTGTTGCATCCGTAATTAAACCAAGAAATAGAGGAAGCTTCATGAGTTTAAACTCATCAGTGCAAAACATGACAGCCGGAATCGCGAGCGTTGTAGCAGGCATTTTAGTTACTATACCTAAAGGCGGACATCATGTATATGGTTTCTGGAAGGTTGGAATCTTAGGCGCCTTATTCACATTGATCGCGATTTGGATGATGAGTAAAATCACCAAATTCACAGAAAAAGAAAAGGTGTAATAATGATAGAAGCGATATAAGGTGATTACTAATCTTCACTGTTAAAAACAGCCTTTTGCATTTTATCGTTTTCGTCTAAAGTGAATTGATCTCTGGAGTTAATCTTACGGCCACCTTATCAATCCAATCTGATTGAATAGCAATTGCTTTGCAAACGCTGCACATTGCAAGATGAAACCATAATTGAAAACGTTGTTTCAACGATAGTTTACCAACAGCCTTTTTAATACTGAACTCCGATGCTTCTTTTCAGCTTATCATGTCATCCACTTAATTTCTAGACAATTTCTCAATTGATGTTTGGCTCGATGCGCCAAGACCCAATAGTTAGAAGAAGTGATGTCTAGCTCCTTACAAATATCTTCAGATGATTCTCCATCAATATATTTTAGAGTAAAAACCGCTTGTTGTAACTCACTCAATCGATCGCGGCATTGATCAAGTACTTCCATAAATTCTTTTGATTTTACCATCCTATCTGCTTCCCACTCTTTTGGAGCGGCATCCATATTCCATGCATCATTCTCCATGTAGTTTTGATTGACATCGTCATCCTCAGAGCCTTTCATTTGTGATTCTAGGACTTCCTTTTTCTTTTTGTAATGGTTAAGAATTCGACTTCTGAGTCTTAAAGAAAGCTATTATTTTTTCGGTTGCATCTTGTGCATTTTTTCTTTCTTCTTTTTCAAGTGATAATCTTTGAATTGCTCCTGCTGCTCAGGTGTTAATTGAGCGTTGATAGCAGATTTCTCCTCAGCGCGTATTTCTTTTACGATAAGCTTTCTCTCGGCATCATCTTCAGCTTTTTTTGCTTCCTCAAATCTTGGTTTATAAGATTCGTGTATTTCCCTGACCTGTGCGACCTGATTATCCGTGAGGTTTAAGTCATGGGCTAAGTTCGCAATTCGAGATTTCCTTTGTGTTTTTTCGGCTTGGATTGGATATACCTTTTCTTGACCCAGCATAATGATTGGCGAACTGAAGGCTATTATTAGTATTAAAGCCATCTTTTTCGTAATTGATTGATTTTCCTACACTGATCCAACGCCCATGCCAACTTCTATTTGTAAAGTTTTCTTCACATTTAGAGCTTTAAGTAGAATTTTTGCAAGAGCCTATTTGCCTCTATAGTAAGTTCATTGTCATGATCATACAGAATAAGACTTTCTTCAATAAAAGCTTGGGTATTTGAACTGAATTCAGAAATGAACCTGTTTGGATCTCTATCTTTTTTGGGCCTGATTAGAATTAGTCTGACTTCGGTTAATCCATTTATGGTAAGAAGAAATTCAAACTCCTTACGTCTCTGATAAGGCAGGACTAAAGCGGTTTTACCAGTTCGCGACATAAGTGATTTAGAAATTCCAATTAGATTTTCAAGATTTAAGTCACTTTCATGGCGCGCAATCGCCATTGAATCTTCTTGACTTTTAATAGAATCCTTAAAAAATGGCGGGTTAGTTATGATTAAATCAAAACTACCATGAGTCGAATGTTCGAAGTCTAATATTGAGGAACGAAAAGCTGATAATCTAGAAGCCCATGGACTTGAATGAAAATTATTTGCGGTCAATTCTATGGCAGGAGCACTGATATCAATGGCAGTTATGATTGCATTTTTACTTCTCTGTGCTAACATCAAAGAGATAACGCCTGTTCCAGATCCAATTTCGAGAATAGATTTCACTTCACTCAGGTTTATTAGACTGCCTAACAAACAGGCATCGGTACCGATCTTAAACACGCCTTCGGTCTGCTTGACATCAAATTTTTTAAACCTAAAAGGTTCCATAGACTTTAGTTGTTTCTATCAATGTAAAAGCTATTTGCCTGGCTAGTACTAGTAACTACTAGATCATTAATGCAAAGGTGCGGAGGTAGGGTAGTACTGTAGAACACAAGCTCAGAAATATCCTGTGGCGTCATGGGTTTATACCCTTTATAAGCATTCTTTGCCCGTTTTTCATCTCCATGAAATCGAACCATGCTGAATTCTGTTTCGGCAGCACCTGGAGATATTTGCGTAACCTTGATGTTATGCTTAAGTAAATCAATTCGCATCCCCTTGGAAATGGCGTCTACTGCGTGTTTTGTTGCGCAATAAATGTTTCCGCGCTCATAAACTTCCTTGCCAGCTGTACTACCAATATTAATAATGTGACCAGATTTTCGTTCGACCATGAGATCAATAACTGGCTTTGATACATTCAAAAGACCTTTGATATTGGTGTCAATCATTTTATCCCAATCTTCATGATCACCATTATTTATATGCTCTAATCCACTTGCCAAACCTGCATTGTTGATTAATATGTCAATACATTCCCATTCAGCATTTAAAGACTTAATTGCAATTTCTGTTGTAAGTCTGTTTCTTACATCAAAACAAAGAGGTAATACATCTACCCCAAAAGAATTTTCTAGTGATGAGGCAATTTCATTCAGTCGACTTTCCCTTCTACCAGTGATAATTAGCCGATGAGAATTTTTCGCAAACTTTTCCGCAATCGATTTTCCAAATCCGGAAGTGGCGCCAGTAACTAGTATAGTTTTGATCATTGTGCTGCTTTGTAAAGCGGCAATATAATCAAGGTTGTTAATCTATGGTGAATTCTAGTCTTGAATCAAGGGAGATATCATTTAAAGACCTTTTCATTTTTCTATGAAAGGCGTTGATCACTCGATTATGAAAATAAGGGTAGAGAAATTTATCTCTGAACCTTGAATTACTCTTAATACTTGATGTATGCGTAATTATGGTGTTCCCATTGTCATCAGCATTCATTATAATCCATTGCTTACCCTCATTTAAACCGCTTTCAACATAGCTTATTTCAATAGTTGATGTTTCGGATTGAATGTCAGTAATTTCTACTGCTGTGGCTAAATGATAAAAGCCCTTTAACAATCTTAAATCCAGAAAGAGAACTTGACCAATTTGAGATTTTGCATTGGAATCATTGGAATATATTATCGAGTCGCTCTTGCGATTATAAACTAATCCAACAGCAGATTTTCGAGTTTTCCAAGAATCTGTTGGACTTGCATTTAAATATGTTTCCCAAACCTTTTGGATATCTCCTTTAACCTTGTATCTTTTTTTATATGTGCAAAACCCATTGTAGTCCTCCTTATTTTCACAGGAAGGCTTGAGTTCTGATAAATTTTCAAATTTTGTATTTCTCTGCTGGTTATCAATGTAGCTGCGAACCTTAGGGTATGGAATGTCATTCAGATGGATAGCTGAAAACGACATTTGAGCACAGGAAAATTGATTAGTGAATAGCGTCAGTATGAATATAGAAATAGTCAGTTTCATTGGAGATGTTGCGAAGTTGATTATTTCTTTCGAATTGATTTCCATAGATAACGAATGAAAATTTATAGACCCTCTGTCAATCGTTTGGAAACCATTCTGACCGGTTCAATTGAATGGATGTTTTCAATGACTGGCCCCGCTACCCAAACTGTCTTATAAGTCGCCTGGTTTGCCGCCTTTTCAATCGCCTTGAGACCTCTGAAGGCGATAATCATCTTAATGTATTTTTTTAACCATTTGTTTTTATGCATTAGTCTCTCTAGAAAACTGGCTTTTGTCCCTATTGACTGAACGTATGGTGTGTTTATAACAGTTAATGCACTTCCGGACATTTTTGTAGTTCTTACAATGTCCTTTTTTCCGTAGCTAACTAAAGCTTCCTTGTAGTCATTTGAAACTCCAGCCTCGGGGGTTGCAATGAATACGGTACCTACTGAAACCGCGGCAGCTCCAAAGGATAAATGTCGTTTTATGTCTTCCGAACTAGATATACCACCTGCTGATATCACAGGAATCCCAAGGTTTTGGCTCAAATTTGAAATCAATTCTTCCGGGTCAATGTTCCCTGCATGGCCTCCAGCCTCACTATTAACTGCAATAACTGCATCTGCACCTAAAGCCTCCACTTTTTGCGCGTATTTCAAGTCAATTACATCGCAAATAACTTTTATGCCGGCCGGTTTACATCTCGATATACATTCTTTTGGGCTTCCTAAAGAGGTTATGATGAAGTCCACTTTCTTTTCAATACATATTTCTAATTGTCTTTGGAGTCGGACATTAGACTTATTAACGATTATATTTATCCCAAAGGGTTTGTCACTGTAGTTTCTTATTTCATCGATTGCATCTCGCAGTTGTTGGTCTGTTCTGTAGTTTAATGCGGGTATTGCTCCTGTAATACCTGAATCAAGTGCTGCTTTTATCATATCGGTATTTGAAACCAAAAACATAGGCGCCATTATGATTGGATATTCAATGTCAATAAGCGTGGTAAATGGAGTTTTCATTTCAATATCTTATTACTGATTCCAAAGTATAGCCATACTTCTCCCTCTAAATTTACTTTTTTTTTGATAATCAAAACTCAGTCTTTGGATGAGATCAATTGATTTTTGGTTTTTAGGGTGCACTCTGGCCGTTAATTGTAAAACATCGAGTGTATTAAACCCATAGTTAATACATTCAGAAGCGGCTTCATATGCCAGACTTTTACCCCAATATTTTTGAGATAACCTAAATCCTAGATCGACCTCACCATTTGGATGTTTCTTTAATCCACACCAATCCACATAGTCATTGTTTTCCTTCAGCCTAAGGGTCCATCGACCTATACCAGTTGCCTTGTAAGGACAGTATGTTTCGCAAAACTCTTGAGCTTTCGTGATGGATGAAAACGGTTTGTCACCTGTGTACATCATTACAAGCTTTTCATTGTTCATTTGAAAAACACCTTCGGCATCTGTTATATCCATTTCATAGAGACATAAACGCTTAGTTTCGATGATAGGTACTCTTTTTTGAATGGGCATGTTAGATTACATTCACTGCAAGGAGATTAGGCAGTAGACTAATCTGAAATAAGGATTTTGTGACATAACCACATTACTTTAATTCTTATTAAAATCAGAGACCAAGGCTGCCAAAGCCTCTTGTATGTGTTGCTCAAATTTCAATTGAGAATTGAATTTATGAATAAGCTCGCCTTTAGCGTCAAACACGAATGTTTCACGTCCAGGAATAAGCCCAAGTAGATTAGATTCAACCCCAAATTTTTTCCGGAGTTTTCCTCGAGGGTCACTTAGTAATCGATAGGGTAGTCGGTGTTTATTTTGGAAAGAGCGATGTTCTTCAGGACTATCACTTGAAACACCAACAACGGTAGCTCCAAGATCTCCGAATTCAGCGTATTGGTCCCTGAAACTACATGCTTGTTTAGTGCATCTAGGAGTGTCGTCTTTAGGGTAGAAATATATAACACAAGGCTTGCCCATGAGGTCTGTTGCCTTGAGATTATTCAAATCTTGATCCACTAAAGTGAAGTCTGGAATATTGTCGCCAATTCTCAAAAAAGAAGGAGATTGATTTTGTTATCGCTTAAATCCAATGAGCATTACAGCACATCCGCTATTGCCAGCAATAGGATCTAGTTCTGCCTCGATAATAACGTCCATGGATGATTCTAGTTGAAAATCCCAATACGGGGCATTTGAGTGCTCGATATTTCTAAAAATTACATTTCGATCCTTGTCAAATACTCTAACTAAGAGGTTTCCGTCTTGAGTCCCACTACATGCTGATACTCTATAAGTAGTACCTCCATAAAATGTGGCATTAAACTCAGCTATTTGATCGGTCAATAAGAGAACTCGATAGTGCTGACCATCGGATAAGTATTCATCGGTAATGTGTTTCTGACAAACGTCAGCAGTAATATCACATTGAGCATTAGCCAAAGTAATTCCGAAAACAAAAAATAGTGCTGCAATTAAGTACTTCATCTTAAACTGTTGGTCCAATTATTGAATTTCGTATTTCTCTAATCTTATTCGAGATTTCTTTCAAAACATCATCTGAAACCGTCACAGAGCTTTTGCTTTTTATAATGGTAAGATTCTTATCCGACATAGTCTCTGGTTCAATCCATTCATAATTGTATTCTACTTTTTCATAAACGACTTTCAAACCCTCAAGATCATTGACGATATCGTCTAAATCACCATCGATATTAACCTGACCTATTAGTCCTATTAAGTTTTCGAGACTATTCTTTTGTTCACCAATTCTTGCGCGTAACCTTTCATTTCCTAATTGATCAACTAATTGCGTGTTGAAGTATAGAGACTCTATCCAACCACCGTAAAAGATTAGAGCACTCACATCCTCACTTTCATTTTCTTTCAAATATTCATCGCTTAGGCTATTCAATTGAGTAACCGTCAATAAGAGTGAATCTCGATTTTCCATATTTCCCTCGAATCTTTTCATGAGAGTAGTATAGAGGGCCGGTGAGATGCCAATTTCACTGCCAAGCTTTTTACAGGTGGCTAACAGATTGGAAACACTTTGGCTTTGATTGTAAATGAGTGAATACCCTAAATCGGCACCGTAAATCCCCAAATTCATGGCCTGTGCTTTCTTTGTTGTGTAATTACCAGCATCTATGTCAGGATTCAACAATTCCTCAGTAAAAAGACCACCAACCTCTTCAATTAAGAATGCCGCTTCTAGTGGACTTGGCAGATTAAACAATTTGTCACCAACTTTCAAAATCCCAGTTGAATTAGGGTCGGTCTTGGTCTCAGTTTTCGGCCCATCAGACGATGTGTCGTCAGAGTTAGCGTCATCACCGCAGCTAGATACGGTTAGCCCGAGCGCAATAAATAAGTAGAGAGATGCTTTGTGAAAATTCATTGATGTTCAGAATTGTGGTCGAAGATATTAGCTTTTTTCAGAAACACTCGCAATGCAATGATTGAGATTATTGCCAAGGCAATTTGAATAGCTCCATCATTGTATTCATGTAAGATGACACTGCCAATTGCGAATAAGGAGAAAATAATTGTACATATCATGGACACCCAACCTCCAAACATCCATTTCATGGGGCTATTGTCAAGTTTGCCTAATGAAATCGACTCTGTCCAAGAACCATGCGGCCTCACTTTTTGATAGAAATTTCGAAGTGATTCTAGGGATTGAGGAGGTGTAATAAAAGTTATTGATAACCAAACAAAAGTTGTGAAGGCTACGGTAAAATAAAATGGACCATTCTGATTTTCGAACTCCACGCCAAGCAAATCATTTAATAGTAGCTCGCAAATCAAAAATCCTATGATCGGAGAAATAGTTGCTGATATCTCACTCCAAGCGCTCACTCTCCACCAGTACCATCTTAAAATCAAAACCAATCCGAGCCCTGCACCGCATTGCATTAGGAATTGCCAAACTCCAGATATACTTGTTACAAAGGGAGTTACAATTGCCCCAGCAATAAGTACGAAAATGGTGCTGATTCTGCTTAATGCAACTAAATTGTCATTGCCTTTGATGAGTTTTAGAGGAATAATAAAATCGTTAACAATATAACTAGCGCCCCAATTGACCTGGGTACTAATTGTGCTCAAATAGGCGGCAACGAAAGCAGTAAAAAGTAGACCGATTAATCCATGCGGTAAATAGTCTTTCATTGCAAATACAAATCCCAATCGGGGTTTATAATAGTATTCAATCTGCTGAAATTCTTTTGGGCCATTATATGAGGGGTAAGTCGCAACGAATTCTTCAGCAGAATTGATCGGGTTTACCGAAATCTCTGAATGAGCTTCAAGTTTTTGAAAAAGCTCCGGGTTATTAAACTCTGGGGCATAAAGTACGATAGCGCACAGTCCAACGATAATCCATGGCCATGGTCTTATACAATAGTGACCTATTTGAAAAAGTAAAGTGGCCCAAACAGAATCTTTTTCACTTCGGGTACTCATCATTCTTTGAGCCACATAACCACCTCCACCTGGCTCAGCACCAGGATACCAGCTTGACCACCATTGAATGGCAACAAAGGACAAGAACGCACCGATAGATAGACTAAACCCGTGAACAAGGTCACCGGCATTGTTGCCAAAACTCGGGACAAAATTGAATGTTTGGCTAGGAAGTTTTGCTTTAAGCTGGTCAATTCCACCAACATTATCGCTTGTTACGACTAATACAGCTAAAATTATGCAACCAATCATTGCTATACTAAATTGGACCATATCAGTGATTGCCACACCCTTTAGACCAGATAATGCTGAATAGATAACAGCAACTACCATGAAGCCGAATGTAACCAGCATGGCATCAATTCTACTAAGATCAAAAAACACCTCTAACAAGGTCATCATAGCCAAGTTGACCCAGGCAATGATTATCGCGTTCAATACGAGGCCCAAATAGATTGCCTTAACTATTCTTAAATATTTTGCGGGTTTGCCTTCATATCTGAGCGTGATAAATTCTAATTCAGTCAGAACACCCGAGCGCCTCCAAAGAGTCGCGAAAAAAAACGTTGTAAGAGCACCACCAAAAATGAATGACCACCACAGCCAATTTTTTGCGATTCCACCATCTGCTACCATTTCCGAAACTGCAAGAGGAGTATCTGCTGCAAAAGTTGTAGCAACCATACTGAGCCCTGCCACATACCAAGGTAGATTGCGACCTCCAAGAAAAAAATCACTCAAACTTTTGCCGGCTCCTTTTCGATAATAGAGACCGATTCCCAGCGAGAGGAGTAAAAAAGTAATAATTATGGTCCAGTCAATCCAAGAGAGCATAATGCAACATTAATTTACATATTGTCTGAATTGACGTTTTTACAATTTGAGTTTTGAACAAAAAGTTGCTGAAGTAAGTCAGCCATTTAAATTCGTGCGATGACCAATTTCTATATACACGTGATTGTACCGCTTGCATTGCGAGGAGTGTTCACGTATCGTGTGCCTGAGGAGTTTATTGAAGAAATGGTAGTTGGTAAAAGAGTTGTAGTTCCTTTTGGGCCGAAGCGGTTTTATTCAGCATTAGTTTATAAAGTTGAAGTTCAACCAAGGCAGGGTCAAAAACTTCGTGACATAGAGTATGTGTTGGATAACGAACCAATTGTAACGGTTAGTCAATTGACTTTTTGGGAGTGGATTGCCTCCTATTATATGTGTGGATTGGGCAGTGTCATGTATAACGCGCTTCCCGGAGCCATGAGACTGAGTTCTCAAACAACAGTTGTTCTGGATAAATCTGACTTTGAATTGGATGGATTATCGGATATAGACCAGATGCTAATTGCCAACTTGAATGACCAAAAACCAACTCCCATAAAGGATTTAGAAAATCTTCATTCAAAAAAGGCGATTCAGAAGTCTCTCTATCATCTCATACAGCTCGGAATAGTGAGAATGAATGAGCAAATGGAGGTGGCAATTAAACCAAAATCAATTTTGTTTTTAGAACTATCTGAAAAGTTTGAGTCTGAGACGTTAATATCAGATTTATTAAACTCCCTGAGTAATGCACCCAAGCAGCTGGAATTGATGATGACCTTTTTGGAATTAAGCGATTTCTTTAATGGTACAAATACTAAGGTTAAGGAGAAGGTGCTTTTACAAAAAGCAAACACTTCAGCTTCCATTCTTAAATCACTACAATCCAAAGGTGTGTTCGTGGAAAGCGAAGAAACCGAGGCGCACCCTTCCGATATTAAAATCAATGAACCATCTCAGTTAACTTCAGAACAGCTGAAATCCTTAGATTCTATTAGAATTATTTGGCAGTCGAAATCTGTATCCCTTCTACATGGCATTACCGGTTCAGGTAAGACATTGATATATGCCGAATTAATTAAGTCACTATCATCAAAGGATCAAGTGCTTTTCTTAGTCCCTGAAATAGCCCTTACTTCTCAACTGGTTTCGCGATTGGAAAAATTGCTTGGGTTTGAAGTTTTGGTTTATCATAGCCGGTTTTCCAACAAGGATAGACTGACAAAATGGATGCAGATGCTTTCGAATGCAAAACCAAGAGTGATAGTTGGCGCGAGATCTTCGGTTTTTTTGCCATTCGAAAATCTGAAGTTGGTTGTTGTGGACGAGGAACACGAATTGAGCTATAAGCAGCAGGATTCATCGCCATTTTATAATGCTAAAGATTCGGCCATATGGTTGGCTTCAAAATTTAAGGCAAAAGTTTTGTTGGGCAGCGCGACACCGAGCTTTCAATCGTATTATCTAGCTAAAACAAGAAAGTATGGTTTGGTTGAATTGAATGAGCGATTTGGACAGATTAGACTCCCAAAAATTTCTGGTGTGGATATGAGAAAGGCCCAAACTGAAAAGAAGATGAAGGCAGATTTCTCAGAAGAAACATTTGCACAGATTAAGAGGACAATTTCTGAAAAACAGCAAGTAATAATATTTCAGAATAGAAGAGGTTTTGCACCATTTCAATTATGTGAATCATGCGGTTGGAGCGCGGAGTGCATCAATTGTGATGTGAATTTAACCTTCCATAAGCACTTTGAAAAACTCCTCTGTCATTATTGCGGTTACAATATAAAGCTACCCACAAAGTGTCCTGAGTGTGCATCAGGAAAGCTAAAGATCAAAGGTTTTGGTACTGAAAAAATTGAAGATGACTTGGAAGTGTTATTGCCAAATGCAAGAATCGCAAGAATGGACTTGGATACTACTCGAAAGAAAATGGCTTTGCAAAATTTAATTGAAGCCTTTTCGGACGGAGCATACGATATACTCGTTGGAACTCAAATGGTGACAAAAGGACTTGATTTTGATAATGTTGGATTAGTAGTTGTGATGAATGCGGATTCATTATGGAACAGAGCAGACTTTCGTTCATTTGAAAAGAGTTATCAGCTTTTGACCCAAGTATCAGGGCGGGCTGGTCGTAAAAAGAAGCAAGGCACTGTTCTGATTCAAACATATAATCCTGACCATTCAATTATCGCGCAGGTTAGAAGCGGCAATTTCAGGGGCTTATACGAGAATCAAATTTTGGAAAGGGAACAGTTTTTATATCCACCATTTTCTAGGTTGATTAGAATTCAACTGAGTCATCAAGATGCCGCATTTAATAGGGAAGCCGCCAATTTCATGGGCAATGAACTTCGCTCAATATTTGGTGATCGACTTCTGGGCCCAGAAGAGCCATCAATTGCGCGAGTAAGAAATCGGTTTTTGAGACAGATGTTCATTAAGATCGAAACGAAAAACTCTATCCAGAAATCAAAACAGGCCATTTGGCAGGTATTTGATTTAATGGAGGCGCATCAGGATTATCGAAAGATTAGGTTAAGTATAGATGTTGATCCCATATGAGTTGGTCAAAAGAATTGGTGGAATCTGAGGTGTATTACCGAACCAGCAGAAGCAGCGGACCCGGTGGGCAAAACGTGAATAAAACGGAAACTCGAGTTGAGGTCATTTTTAGTCTATCCAAATCATGTGCATTTGATGAAGATCAATCGGGAAAGCTCTATGGAAAGCTTGCAAAAAGAATAAATGGGTCAGGGGAATTAATTATTGCCTCGTCTGAAGCAAGATCTCAGTTGAGAAATAAGCAAATCGCATTGAAAAAGCTGCTTGATCTAATTGAGAATGGGTTGTGGGTTGAAAAGCCAAGGAAAAAGTCTAGACGGAGTAAAGCTTCAATAAGAAGGAGGCTAGAGGGTAAAACAAAAAGAAGCCAAACCAAGTCTCAGCGGAGGTGGAGGCTGGGTCGAGATTAAACGTTCTGTTCGAAATACTGCCAAAGGGAGTCTGAAGGACACGGAGCGACCAAAGACAGTTCCTCCTTTGTTACTGGATGCAATAAACTACTGCTACGACCGTGAAGGTGTATGCTTGCGTCAGCATTGCTGCGTTTTGCTCCATATTTTAAATCACCTTTTATGATACATCCCATATGAGATAATTGAACCCTTATTTGGTGATGCCTTCCAGTATCTAATTTCACTTCAATGAGGAAGTATTTATCACTTGATAGAATTTGTTCATAGTGAAGAACGGCCATTTTCGCCCCCTTTCTATCATCAGGTACAACATAGCTTTTGTTTTGCTTTTCAGTCTTTAGAAGACTATGCTGCAGTTTGCCGATTGGTTCGGTTGGTCTTTTTTCAACAATTGCCCAATAGCGTTTCTCAATCCTTTTAGATCGAAAAATTTCGCTCATCCGGCTTAATGCTTTACTTGTTTTGGTGTAAATTACTAATCCACTGACCGGCCTGTCTAGCCTATGTGGTATTCCCAAGTATACATTGCCTAGCTTATCATACTTTTTCTTAAGGTATTCTTTGCACAGATCAGCTAGAGTTACATCCTCTGTTTTATCGCCTTGTACAAGTTCTCCCGCCAACTTATTAACGACTAATAAATGGTTGTCTTCGAAAATGATGCGGTCTGCAACATCAATACTGTTCCTGTTCATTCGGGAAATCGGATGATTTTACATCGTTTATATATTGTCCAACAGCACTAGTAATAATCTCATGTAAGTCAGCATATCTCCTCAGAAACCTTGGACTAAACTCCTTATTTATACCCAACATATCATGTAAGACCAGTACCTGTCCATCAACTTCATTACCAGCGCCAATACCTATTACTGGAATGGAAACAGATCGTGCGACTTCGCCTGCAAGTTTGGCGGGTATTTTTTCTAAGACTATACCGAAAACCCCTGTTTCTTCGAGAATCTTAGCATCTTCAATTAGTCTTTGAGACTCTTCTTCTTCGCGCGCTCTAACTGCATATGTTCCAAACTTATATATTGATTGAGGTGTGAGACCTAAGTGACCCATTACTGGAATTCCGGCTGTAAGTATCCGGTCTATTGATTCTTTGACCTCTCTACCGCCTTCAAGCTTCACAGCGTGTGCTCCAGCTTCTTTCATTATTCTTATTGAAGAAGTCAAAGCTTCTTTGGAGTTTCCTTGATAGCTTCCAAAAGGAAGGTCTACAACTACTAATGCATGATTAACCGCTCTGATAACGGAAGCCGCATGATAAATCATTTGATCCAATGTTATGGGAAGAGTTGTCTCATGGCCAGCCATAACATTAGAAGCGGAGTCACCGACTAGGATTACATCAATTCCCGCATAATCAACGAGTGCAGCAAGGCTGTAGTC
>Ga0257120_1000306_pt1 | contig 37930 bp, 31 predicted proteins | sample SI106_10metaG_FD_190153 | JGI IMG/M metagenome (GOLD analysis project Ga0257120, IMG submission 190153) | Marine microbial communities from Saanich Inlet, British Columbia, Canada - SI106_10 | ecosystem: Environmental > Aquatic > Marine > Inlet | place: Canada: British Columbia | collected...
TGTCACAGCACGAGATCACCATTGCGCGGGGGCGCTGACCCTCGGACGCTAGACGGCGATACCATGCTTGGTTCTCAGAATAGGTTGTCGCCTTCCAACCATGGTAACGCTGTAACAGATATGACGGTAATGGTTTCGCTTGATCCATTTTCTTTTCCCAACTTCAAAAAAACTTTCATCGTAAATAGCCCGTATTCGCGACGAATTCGAGGGAAAAGATCAAATCCGCTAACCAAATGAGAAGGGTATATTGCGATCTTTAGTTAAGCTGTGAGGGCTTAATCAAAGGTGAGTGGAATGAAGCAAGTGACAAAAATAGTACCAAGGGAAGCGGCCAACGTCGACCAAGACCGATTAAGCGCCTTGTATTTACAACTGGGTCAAGCAGACGCAGACGATGTTGTTTGCCGCGTAGTATAAGAACTGGCATTGCGCCTATCAAATTGCGACCGTCTATACCGAGACTTAGCATTGGATGAGTTACGCAAAGACGTTCGATCTTTGATCGCGATCGCAGATCAAATAGGAATGTCCGACGTTTCCGTGGTCGCGGGGCATGTCACTGCCTGTATCGATAACGAGGATGCAACCGCACTTGCATCCACATTCGCCCGATTGTTGCGGATTGGTGAGAAATATTTGTCCACAATGTGGGATTCACAGGACAGCATCATCTGGACCTGCTTGCAGCTAATGTTACAGCCGTTAGGCTAGGTTAAAATTGACCTTGAAAGGTACCCAATGTCTGTTCAATTCGCTACTGCTACGTCCACTTCAATTCCAGTCCACGTCATTGACCAAAATAATCTTGACGCTTGGACATCGCAGCAAACGCCAATGACACAGGCATGGGTGTTGGCGAACGGGTTTAATGCCGGCTTGCATCAGGCATTGGTTGTACCATCATCCGACGGCAACCCATTGATGGCATTGGCTGGTTACGGGAACTCCGCAACCCGCAAGCGTGGTCGTTTTCATTTGGCAGGTGCTGCAGGAAAGTTACCCGAAGGAATTTACCACATCGCGTCTGGTATTGCTGATCCGAACCTAGCCCACGAAGCACTCGGATGGTTATTACAGTCTTATCGGTTCGACCGCTACAAGTCAGTCCCTGCAATGAAAGCGCAACTTGTCGCTCCCGAAGGCGTGGATGTTGAAGAAATTACGGCGCTGGCACAAAGCGAGGCTTTGACAAGGAACCTGATTAACACCCCCGCCTCAGACATGGGACCGCCGCAACTAGAGCAGGCCGCACGTACACTAGCCCAAGAATTCGGCGCATCGATTGACGTTATTGTAGGCGACGACTTGTTAACCCAAAACTTGCCAATGATTCACACGGTTGGTCGTGCTGCAGATCGCGCGCCACGTTTGATTGATATGCGCTGGGGAAGTAAGGGGCCGACACTTACCTTAGTCGGAAAAGGCGTTTGTTTTGATACTGGTGGTCTAAATATCAAACCCGGTGGCTCAATGGGCCTGATGAAGAAAGACATGGGTGGGTCTGCTGCTGTGCTAGGTTTAGCGCGTATGATCATGGCGACCGATCAAACGATCCAATTGCGCGTACTTCTTCCAGCTGTTGAAAACTCAATCTCTGCCAATGCATTTCGACCTCAAGATATTCTGACGTCTCGAAAAGGTCTAACCGTCGAAATCAACAACACCGACGCTGAGGGACGTTTGGTTTTAGCTGACGCGCTGGCACTCGCTGATGAAGAAAAACCTGATCTAATTATTTCAATGGCGACACTTACTGGCGCTGCCCGTGTTGCCGTTGGACCAGACTTGTCCCCTTACTTTACAGATAACTCTAGACTTGCGAGTGCACTTGAATCAGCTGCGAAAAGCCATGCTGATCCTGTATGGAGGCTGCCATTTCATGAGCCATATGAAGCTATGATTGAGCCCGGTATCGCTGACCTCGACAATGCCCCAAAAGGAGGATTCGCAGGGTGCATAACCGCAGCACTTTTCCTACGCCGTTTTGTGACAGAGACACCGCGATACATGCATTTTGACATTTATGGCTGGCAACCCAATGCTGCACCAGCTCGTCCAAAAGGCGGCGTGGGGCAGGCAACTCGTGCATTGTTTGAAGCACTTAAAACTGCGCTCTGACGATGACTGACCCACGCACCACACCAGACCCAAATATTAGTTCAAAACGAACACCAGCAAGCGTATCTGTGCCCATTTCTGATCTAAATAGGCACACTGGGCACAAGCGCGATCGACAAGTGTTGCTTGGAGAGCGAGTAACCATCTTGAGAAGCGTGGATGGGCATTCCTACGTTGTTACGGAGAAGGATAACTACGTAGGTTTTTTAAATAGTAGTCACTTATGCACCAACGATCCCACAACGCACCGCATTAGCGCGTTGGCAAGCCACACTTACGGCAAAGCCTATATGAAATGGGCTGATCACATTTCTTAAATGTCATGGTTCTTTGGTAAGGGTTACGGGAGAGACCGAGAAGTTTGCAAAGACAGAAATACGGCATATGTCGAAGCCGCTGAGCTGTTTTTGGGCACACCCTATCTACGGGGCGGCAACTCTAACACAAGCATTGATTGTTCTGGCTTAGTACAGGCCGCACTTACGGCAAGTGGCATCCCCTGCCCTGGGGACAGTGATTAGCAAGAAAAGCAATTAGCATAAACCGTATCACCCAATTCTCGCATTAAATCCGGCCTTTATATTTTGGAAAGGGCACATTGCACTTGCAGTAGATGCTAACACCTTAATCCATGCAAATGCGTTTCATATGGCGTGCGCTTACGAACCACTTCATGCTACAATCAAACGGCTCAAAGACCAAGGAGACGGTGACATCACCGCACACAAACGGCTATTCTCAGTCAACTGAGCGAATTAACTTACGCTCTAACACACGCAGAACTGTCTTTAGATCTTGGCCGCGACGCAGAACCTGGCCATCCATCCCGATGACTGCGAACATCCCTTGTTTATCGCGAAGCTTTGGCCGTTTCTCGATCCGATACATAGGATTCTCAGCGGTACGCCGAAAGATCGAAAACACGGCAACTTCGCGCAATGAAGAAATGCCATAGTCCCGCCACTCTCCTGCAGCCACCATCCGTCCATACAAGGATAGGATCGGAGCAAGCTCGGTCCGGTGAAACGAAACCTGCGGAGGAGGAATTTCTCGTAGATGCGGAGAGGAAATCTGTGCAGCCATAATCTACATTTGCGTTATTTCGCGTTCAAATCAAGGGGATCAGATCGTTCAATTATCCACACTTGAATACGTTACACATTCTGCGCAAGATATTTCAAACGGAAACATGACCTGCAGGAGCAGACATTGACCCCACAAGACCGCGCCAAGAAATGTGCAGAACTGATGTATGCGCAAGATGCCACGACCCAAGGGTTAAAGATGGCAATTGAACATGTAGATGTTGGTACAGCTACCATGTCGATGGATATTCAACCACATATGCTAAACGGTCACGGTATTTGTCATGGCGGATATATCTTTACCCTCGCCGACAGTGCCTTTGCTTTTGCCTGTAATACTTACAACCAACTTACAGTCGCTCAGCAAAACCAAATAACCTATGTTCACGCAGGCAAACTTGGTGAACGCCTAATCGCCAGAGCAACTGAAACGTCAAAAACAGGTCGATCAGGCACCTACGATGTTATTGTTACGGGCGAAGCAGGCCGCATGGTTGCGCTATTTCACGGCCTGTCCCGCACAATTAAGGGCCAACATTTCCCTGAACCCGCAGATTGCAACGGAGACGCTTGATGAAAGACCTAACGCCCGCCAAATCGTCACTTGATCCCATTGAAATCGCCAGCCGTGATGAGATCGAGACACTTCAACTCGAGCGCTTAAATTGGTCGCTGCGCCATGCCTATGAAAACGTGCCTTTTTACAAAACATCATTTGATGATGCAGGTGTGCATCCTGACGATCTAAAATCGCTAAGTGATCTTTCGAAATTTCCGTTTACCGTAAAACAAGATCTACGCGCCAATTACCCTTTCGGAATGTTTGCTGTGCCACGCGAACAAGTTGCACGCATCCACGCCTCATCGGGCACAACAGGCCAGCCGACGGTTGTTGGCTACACACAAAATGACCTTGATGTTTGGGGTTCAGTCGTTGCGCGTTCATTGCGTGCGTCAGGCCTGAGACCTGGTGATATGCTGCATAACGCATATGGATATGGGTTGTTTACTGGCGGATTGGGCATCCATTTGGGCGCTGACGCCCTAGGCCTCAGCACCGTTCCAATTTCAGGAGGTATGACACCCCGCCAAGTACGCTTGATAAATGACTTCAAGCCAAACGGAATAACAGTCACTCCGTCCTACGCCCTTTCTATTTTGGATGAATTCGCAGCACAAGGTTTAGACCCACGCGATTGCTCTTTGGATGTTGGCATCTTTGGCGCCGAACCATGGACCAACGCGATGCGCCACGAGATCGAACAGACCTTTGATATGCACGCAGTCGACATCTATGGGTTAAGCGAAATCATGGGCCCCGGCGTCGCGAACGAATGCGTCGAAACCAAAGACGGCTTACACATTTGGGAAGATCACTTTTACCCTGAGATTATCAACCCAGAGACAGGAGAGCTGGTCGAAGACGGCGAGCAGGGTGAGCTGGTTTTCACCTCATTGACCAAAGAAGCATTTCCAATCATCCGATACCGCACACGCGACTTGACTCGACTCCTAAAAGGAACGGCGCGCAGCATGCGGCGGATGGAAAAGGTAACGGGCCGTTCCGATGATATGATTATCTTGCGAGGGGTGAACGTATTCCCGACGCAAATCGAAGAAGCCTTGATGGGGACGCCTGGCCTTGCCCCACATTTTCAGATTGAACTAAGCAAACCTGATCGCATGGATCAAATGCGTATTGTGACAGAAGTCGCAGATTCTGCGCTAGGGCAAGAGGCTCGCGAAACCGCTGGTCGTTCCTTAGCTTCTGCAATCAAACAGTCTGTTGGTATCAGCGTTAAGATCGACGTTTTGGATACTGGGGGTGTCGCACGCTCCGAAGGCAAAGCGGTACGCATATTGGACAATCGCCCGAAGTCTTAACTATTAAAATTCATGCACCCCACATTGCCAGACCAATCACTGGCGGCATAAGTTAACGTTATGCTCATGATTTTGTTGCAAACGTTACCATTCTTCGCAATCATAGCGTTAGGCTATGGGGCCAGACGTACGGGTTTTTTCAATGAAGACGCTACAAGATATCTGACTAAATTCGTGTTCTTCTTTGCCCTTTCTGCTATGATTTTCCGGTTTGCCGCAAACATCGAATTGTCCGAAGTATGGGATGCTCGGCTCATCGCTGCTTATCTTTGGGGCACCGCATTCGTTTATGGAATCGCAACGATTGTGGGATTCCTGCGCAACTTGAATGTCGCCACCAACGCAATTGAAGCGCAATGTGCTGTGATCGGCAATATTGGATTTCTAGGCCTCCCGATGCTGACCTTGATTTTGGGTGAAGCAGCTATTGGACCAATCATGATGATGCTAGCTGTTGATCTGATCATCTTCTCATCGCTGGTCGTGATCCTTGTCACTGGATCACAAGATGGCCAGATGTCGATACGCATCTTAAAAACTGTTGGCTTAGGGCTGATTAAAAACCCCATGATCGTTGCAATGACACTAGGGCTTTTGTGCTCTGGCTTCGATGTAACGATCCCCGTCCCTCTCAACGAATTCCTTGCAATCCTTGGCGGTGCTGCAACCCCTGGGGCATTGTTTGCAATCGGCGCATCCCTTGCCACGAAATCAGCCGAACGTATTGCAGTCGCTGGCTGGCTAACTTTTTGTAAATTGGTCCTGCATCCTGCCTTCGTCGCATTTGGTGCGCTCTTCCTTTTTTCAGTTGATCCTTACAGCGCAGCGGTTTTGATTGCCGCCGCATCGCTACCTGTCGCTGGAAACGTATACATGTTGGCACAGCACTACAGCGTAGCTCCACAAAGAGTTTCAGCCGCAATTCTGGTTTCAACTGCGATAAGTATTTTCACCGTCAGTTTGGTCATTGGGTGGGTAACTAACTCTTAGTCTCAATCAATCATAAATGCGCTCTCAAAAGGGACCTGCACTTTACCAAACCCACGCTAACCGCTAGCGGTGTAAATAACAGCCGTAAGGAGAGAATGATGAAGACCGTTTCCGAGAACACCTGCTTTGGTGGCACCCAAGGCGTCTACACTCACACGTCAAAATCCTGCGCATGTGACATGACATTTGGGGTGTTCCTACCTGTCGAAGCAAAAGACGGACCGGTTCCCGTGCTTTGGTATCTTTCTGGCCTCACTTGCACACACGAAAACGCAATGTCCAAAGCTGGCGCGCAGGTTTGGGCCGCGGAACATGGAATCGCATTGATTTTCCCAGACACCTCCCCCCGCGGCAAGAGTGTTACAGATGACGAAAGTTATGACCTTGGCCAAGGTGCTGGATTTTACGTCAATGCAACCCAAGACCCATGGAAACCGAATTTCCAAATGTGGGATTACATCACCGAAGAGTTGCCAGCATTAATCGCAGAAAATTTCAGCATCGATATGGAACGCCAATCAATAACTGGTCACTCAATGGGTGGCCATGGCGCATTGACCATGGCGATGGGTTTGCCGGGCCACTACCGCTCAGTTTCCGCCTTTGCACCAATCTGCAGCCCAACCACAGCTGATTGGGGACGCAAGCAACTGACCGCATATCTTGGCACAGACGAAACCACATGGGCCGCACATGACGCGAGCCTCATGATGGAAAAAGTCGGCTTTAATGGCCCCGTCCTAATCGACACAGGCACCAAGGATCAATTCATCGATTTTCTAAAACCCGAAGCGCTTTTTAGCGCCATTGCAAAACGTCGCCAAGAAGCCACCCTGCGCCTACAACCAGGTTACGACCACAGCTATTTCTTTGTTTCAACGTTCATCGAAGACCACGTCGCCTTCCATGCTGACGCTCTGTATACGGATTAATCAATGAGCCATTATAACCTTATAATCATCGGTTCCGGCCCATCCGGCCGTTCTGCCGCAATCCAAGCTGGCAAACTAAAACGCCGCGTTTTAGTTATCGATCGCAAAGACCGTGTTGGCGGCGTTTCCGTACACACTGGCACAATCCCATCCAAGACCCTGCGCGAAACGGTATTGAACCTTTCAGGATGGCGCGAGCGCAGCTTTTACGGTCGCTCGTACCGCGTAAAGCAAGAGATCAAAGCAGAAGATCTAAAGGGGCGCTTGCACATGACCCTCGACCACGAAGTCGATGTTCTAGAGCACCAGTTCAATCGTAACCACGTTGAGACATTGCACGGCGCAGCTCACTTCATAGATGCGAACACAATCGAGGTGGAGACGGAAACGGGTGAAAGCACAACGCTGACTGCCGACAAGTTCTTAATTTCAACCGGCACAAAGACATACCGCCCAGATTACATACCCTTCAACAGTACGACCATTCTCGACAGCGATGAATTCCTAGACATGGCGCAAATCCCACGTAGCCTAATTGTTGTTGGAGCAGGCGTCATCGGCGTTGAATATGCATCTATGTTTGCTGCCCTCGACATTAGCGTAACGCTCATTGAACCACGTGATACCTTCCTAGATTTCATCGACAAAGCGATCATCCAAGATTTCACCCATCAGATCAAAGAGAACGGTGTAGATTTACGCCTTGGCTCTGCAATTGAAAAAGTTGAGGACGCAGGCGACCACGTCGAAGTTACACTAGAAAATGGCCGTCACATTCGCGGCGAAATGCTGCTGTTTGCTGCGGGCCGTATGGGTGCGACAGACAAATTGGAACCAGGGGCTGCTGGCTTAGAAACCGACCACCGCGGCCGTATCGAAGTCGACCGCAAGACCTATCAAACCTCGGTCCCTCATATCTATGCTGCTGGTGACGTAATCGGCCACCCATCACTTGCCTCCACCTCGGGTCAGCAAGGTCGCGTTGCGGCTTGTCACGCACTGGACACTCCGACGTTGGGCGAAAGCGCTTGGTTCCCTTATGGGATTTATTCGGTTCCAGAAATTTCCACCTGCGGCATGTCAGAAGAAGAGATGCAAGAACGCGAGATCCCATACGAAATCGGCGAAGCACGTTTTCGCGAAACATCACGTGGGCACATTATGGGTCTTGAACACGGAATGCTGAAGATGCTGGTTTCCCTCAAAACACGTCGTGTACTAGGGGTGCAAATAGTTGGCGAAGGTGCAACTGAGCTGATCCACATCGCTCAGGCTGTTTTAAACCTCAAAGGGACTGTAGACTATTTCGTTCAGAACACCTTCAACTATCCAACTTTGGCAGAGGCCTATAAGATTGCTGGTCTCGATGCATTTAATCGCATGCCGATTCCGGACGAATTCAAAACACCAAGGAAGAAATCCAAAAAATGAGTCTCTATATTGACGCGGATGCTTGCCCTGTGAAGGCCGAAGCCGAAAGGGTGGCAACGCGACACGCATGTAAGATGTTCGTAGTTTCAAACGGCGGCTTACGCCCATCAGCCAATCCATTGGTCGAAACAGTCATTGTGGCCGATGGTCCAGACATTGCGGATATGTGGATCGCTGATCGTTGTGGACCAGGCGATGTTGTTGTCACAGGCGACATTCCATTGGCCGCAAAATGTGTTGAGGCTGGTGCCAGTGTTCTTAAGCACAACGGCGAGGCATTGAACCAAGCCAACATTGGCAACATCCTTGCTACACGTGACTTAATGGCTGACCTACGCGCTGCCGATCCATTTCGCCAAGGCGGCGGAAAAGTATTTTCAAAGACAGACCGATCCCGGTTTTTAGAAGCACTTGAACGCGAACTGCGCGCTGCTACGAAACAACAATAAGAGGACCTACATGACAATCAAAGCCGTCGTTTTTGACATTGGAAATGTATTTATAGGCTGGCAGCCCGAACAGTTTTTTGACAGCGTTATTGGCGAAGAATGCCGTCGCGGTTTTTTTGCCGCTGTTGATTTGCACGGAATGAACGACCGGATTGATGCTGGGGCACCGTTTAAAGAGACGCTGGATCAAACAGCGAAAGACAACCCAGACTGGGCTGATGAGTTACAAATCTGGCAGGACCGCTGGATTGAAATGGCCGCCCCTTTGATCCCACATTCAGAACGTCTGATGTATGCATTGCAGGCTAAAGGCATTCCAGTTTTCTCTCTAACGAACTTTGGCATTCAGACTTACGATCTGGCGGCAGAGACATACCCATTCATGCGCAAATTTGACCGTGATTTTATCTCTGGTCATATGGGTGTCATCAAACCAGCCGCATTGATTTACCAAATGCTCGAAGATGGTTCTGGCTTGTCTGGCGACGAATTGATTTTTGCGGATGATCGCACCGACAACGTCGCTGCCGCCGATGCACGCGGTTGGAAAACGCATTTGTTTGAACACCCTCAGGGTTGGGCAGATCGTCTTGTGGCTGAAGGGCTATTGACCGAAACCGAAGCAAAATGACCTCTGTTCCGTTTATACCATTTGAAGAGGGAGAAGCGCTCCTTGGCTGGATTGGTTTAACCGATGCGTTGGCCGCCGGGCACAACCTGCCCAAAGCAGAAATTGGAGACACATTTTTGTATCGTGGCTCAGACACTTTACTAAGCCGCTCAGCTTGGATCGATGGACTGGGCATCGCCGTCAAGACCGCAACGATTTTTCCAAACAATCCATCTGCATCTAAACCGGTGGTCAACGGTGGCGTGAATTTATATTCCGATACCGATGGTACTTTGGAAGCCATCGTTGATTTTCATCTCGTAACCAAATGGAAAACAGCTGGCGACAGCATAACGGCGGCACGCCGCCTCGCGCGTCCTGACAGTCGTAACATTTTGATTGTAGGCGCAGGCACGGTAGGCCGCTCACTGCATGACGCATACAGCGCGGCCTTTCCAAACGCCCAGTTCACAGTCTGGAACCGCACAACAAAAAACGCTGAGTTGATGGCAGTCGAACGCCCCACACTTTCTGTTGCCACCGATTTAGAACACGCAGTGCGCAACGCAGACATCGTCACCTCCGCGACCATGTCGACCCAACCATTAATCAAAGGCGAGTGGTTGCAAGCAGGCCAACACATCGACCTTATCGGCGCATACCGTCCGGACATGCGCGAAGTAGACAATGCAGCACTACAGCGCTCACGCATTTTTGTAGACAGCATAGACACAACTGTCGGGCACATCGGTGAAATTAAAATACCAACTGAGGCGGGCGCAATATCGGCCAACGATATCGTTGCAGACTACTATAATATTTCAAATTTCACCCGCCAGTCAGACGACGAAATCACTTTGTTCAAGAACGGTGGTGGCGCACATCTCGATCTGATGACCAGCCGTTTTATTTTGGATCGCTGGAGAGCCAAGCAGTGATGTGGAGCTGCTTGATATTGGGTGCCTTTATCGCAATCCCTTTGATAGTTGAACTGACGCGCCGCTCTATGAATTCGACTGAACGCGACACTGCCTCTGGCCAGTTCGCGCATCTGTCACAGGGGATCACGCATTACGAATGGTTTGGCCCAGAACGCGGACCAATCGTTGTCTGCATTCACGGCTTAACAACTCCGTCTATCGTTTGGGGCAGTTTATCAAAAGGCTTAGCATTGATGGGCTGACGAGTTTTAACATATGATTTGTACGGTCGCGGGTACTCTGACAGGCCACGAGGCAAACAGAACGAGGCCTTCTTTACACAACAATTAGATGACCTTCTACGACACGAAGACATCACAGGCACAATTTCAATTGTTGGCTATTCAATGGGGGGTGCCATTGCATCGGCTTTTGCAGCAACGCAGCCTGAACGTATCGGCCAATTAGTCTTATTGGCACCCGCTGGAATGGAAATTGTATCTGGAAAACTTGTGAGGTTCATCGTGGGCACGCCAATTATTGGTGATTGGCTGATGCTGGCGTTTTACCCAAACGAATTGCGTAGAGGCATTCAGGCAGAACGAAAACTGCCCACACATGTTCCCAAAATCTCTGATCAACAAGAACGCGAGTTGCGCCATCGCGGCTTTGTACCTGCAGTGTTGTCTAGCATGCGCGGATTGCTCGGCAAATCCCAACAAGAGGAACACAACGCAATTCACCATGCGGGTCTTCCGGTGCTGGTCATCTGGGGACGCAACGATACAGTAATCCCACTTACAGCCGCTGACACCTTAACAAGCTGGTCACCAACGACCGTGCAAGTGATCGTAAACAATGCGGGCCATGGCTTACCCTATACCCACCCAACGCAAGTGTTAGAAATTATTCGCAAAGCTATGTCTGCACAAAGTTAAACAGCGACTGCGAGAGGGCGTTCGCGGATTGGCAGATGTACAACCGCACTGAAGGCTCCCACCCCTACACCAATCCACCAAACAGCAGTATAATCGCCGTACATATCGTAAAGGCGACCACCCAACCAAACACCAAGAAAGCTTCCCAACTGGTGACTGAAAAACACGATGCCATACAGCGTTCCCATATAACGAAGACCGTAAATGTGTGCGACTAAACCGGACGTTAACGGCACCGTTGCCAACCAGAGTGACCCCATAGCAACTGAAAAAATGACAACTGAAAGCGGTGTAATAGGAAGCAAGATAAACAATCCTGCAATGATTGCTCGACCCAGATATACACCTGCCAAAAGATGCTTTTTGGAGTATCGATTTCCAGCCCACCCAGCAGCCAAAGTACCAAAAATGTTAGCCGCACCGATCAATGAAATGGCGATCGCTCCCAATGCAGATGCCGTTGTGATACCCATGCTATGCAGCACACCGCCTGCCATGATAGGACCACACATTTCCGTCACAAATGCTGGGAAGTGCGCCGTGATAAACCCCAGCTGATAGCCACAAGAAAAGAACCCTAAAAAAATCAGCGTATATGATGGGTCCTTGAACGCTTTGATCAAAATTTGGGCAAGGCTTTCTTCCAATTCCGCTTTGCTTACCATCACCGGCGCACGCATCAATGGCAGTGCAAATATCAAGGAAACGATGGCGGCAGCGAAAACTATGAAAACCGATTGCCATGTCATCAGTGTCATCAAGTACTCAGCCAAAGGTGCACCAAACACCTGTCCAACACTGCCAGCTGCGGTAGCAATGGCCAAAGACATCGATCGGTTTTCATCCAAAGACGCACGGCCAACAATCGCCAAGATCACGCCAAAACCCGTACCTGCAATCCCAAACCCAACAAGCCACGCATAGGCTTGATGCTCACCCGGCGTCACACCATTGGCGGACATCACCATGCCCAAGGCGTACACAAGCGCACCAATAATGATGGCTTTGCGATCACCAATCTTTTCTGCGATAGCCCCAAATATCGGTTGCCCAATACCCCATGCCAAATTTTGAATCGCGATAGCCAAAGAAAACTCGCTGCGTAGCCAATTGAACTCTTCAGCGATTGGAATTTGGAAAACCCCGAAGGACGCGCGCACTGCAAAGCTGACCATAATAATCAAACAGCCCACCAATAAGACGGGGTTCATTATGGATGTACGTTTTTGCATCTGCATCCTTCGCTTTTTGTCATGCCACGTTACGCCTAATACCCCACAGGTCAATTCAGCATTTATTATGAACACATCACCAACAGCGATCTTTCAATAAATCTGCGCCCAATGTATGTCCTTCATATGACCACCTTAACCCAAATTTATGCGGATCTAATAGCGGACGGGAACCTAAACCCCGATCCCGCACAAGAAGCCGTTCTACCGGAATTCGAACGTATCCGTGCTGAGGTATCTCAACCTGTCAAAACAGGTTGGTTTCGCAAAGCTCTCGAACCACCAATGGGTCTTTACTTGTGGGGCGGGGTTGGGCGCGGTAAATCAATGCTCATGGATTTATTTGCACAGAACCTCGGTGATGTGCCGGTCCGGCGTGTCCACTTTCATGCCTTCATGCAGGAAATTCAGGCCGCAATGCATGCCGCTCGCGCCACTGGTGTCGACGATCCAATTGCACCTGTCGCGGCCGCAGTCATAGCGCAGGTAAAGGTTCTAGCATTCGATGAAATGCAGATCACAGACATCACAGATGCTATGATCGTTGGCCGCCTGTTTGAGGCATTGTTTGATGCTGGGGTTGTTATCATCACCACCTCTAACCGCCTGCCCGATGATCTATACAAACATGGGTTAAACCGCGAAGCGTTCTTACCCTTCATCGGTCTGATCAAAGACAAGATGAACCTTTGGGAATTGGTCAGCCCGACAGATTACCGACAAGATCGTCTTTCAGGGTCCCAAATCTATTTCACGCCGTCCAACGCACAAGCTCACGTGGACATGGACAGTGTGTGGAATGATCTGACTGGTGGCCCATCAGAGCCACTAACACTGTGCGTCAAAGGCCGTGACGTCATCCTACCCCAGTTTCGCAATGGCATCGCCCGTACGGGGTTTTTTGAGCTGTGTGGCAAACCGTTGGGACCGGCAGACTACTTGGCAGTAGCAGAAGCAGTCAAAGTTCTTTTGATCGACGATATACCATGTCTCTCGCGCGATAATTTCAATGAGGCGAAACGCTTTGTCACACTCATCGATGCCCTTTATGAAGCACGCGTTCGCCTGATCTGTTCAGCCGCCGCATCTCCAGAAATGTTATATCTAGAAGGCGAAGGAACGTTCGAGTTTGAACGCACCGCATCGCGGTTGCGCGAAATGCAAAGTGATGGATGGGGCGAACGACCTGACAGCTAGTTTAGTTGTTGTACTGAACAACCAGCTCTTGAGGCAAAGCATCCGTATTGAAACGGCCCCATGACATCGTCAATGCGACTGGGCGCTCTAAAGTCCCCACGTGTCAACACAGAATTCAACAATGCATAGATATAGGCGCCAGACTGACCTTCAGCCAATGCCTGGACAAGAAGTCCATGCAAGCGATCATCTGCACCAACGCTATAGCCAAACTTAGCCAAGACATCGCTTGATAACGCACGAATATCTCGACTAGAGCCATTCAGGCGAATAGGTTGGCGCAACAACTTGCTAACATCTTCGGAACGCGCAGCGCCACCAACAGACAACAACTATGTCTCAGAGCGTGTGACAGCAGATTCAGAATTTGAATATGTGGCCGATGGCGCATCAATCAAAGCAGCAGACTTGGTCATCTCTGTGAGTTCGTCCTCGTCACCAGCCAATCGATTTGGTGTGGGATCCGGCTGTATCAGTATAAGCCCAATCGTAACGATCCAGAAGGCCACTACGATCATCAACTTCATGTTTGAAGAATAGCCTTATTGGGTCGAACCAAAAGATCAGTCAAACGTGAACACATTTTCTTCGCGCCGTTTCATACTGCTTTCCCCAGGAACCATGCAGGCAGCTTCATGCCACCTCTTTTATTGTAAATGAATCTACATATACGCAGATCAACATCCTGATGAATCGGTCTAGATCGAGAAAAGAACTAACCGTTCTCGCGCAGAATAGCTCCGGCGAGGTAAAGTGACCCACAGATCAAAATTCGCGCATCAGATTGCCTGGCTAAAATCGCCTCAACTGCTGACATTACGCTATCCGCTTCATTCGCATCCATGCCAACATCTCGCGCTGCCTTTGCAGTTACCCCTGCAGGCAACGTATTTACCTCATCTGGAATGGAAACCGCGGTTAGACTTGCAGCATGCAGCACCAATGGTTCCAAATAACCACTGATGTCCTTGGTGTTCAGCATCCCGCAAATCAGATGAGTTGGCCGCGTTGGCAATCGCGTCAACGTTTCCGCCAAAGTACCAGCACATGCAGCATTATGACCACCATCCAACCAGAATTCTGCATCAGGTGCTGCATCAATCAATGGACCATGAGACAAATTTTGCATGCGCGCAGCCCACGTCACATTTATTGGAACCGCTTCACAGGCATCTTCACCAAACCCAAGGTGGCGCAAGGCTGTAATTGCCGTCCCCGCATTCTGGAATTGATGCGCACCCATCAATGCAGGCGGCGGCAAATCCAATAGGCCCGTTTCATCCTGATAAATCAAACGACCACGTTCTTCCCATGCATCCCAATGTTGGCCTTGAACAAGCATTGGCGCACCCAAACGTTCAGCGCGCGCCTCAATGACTTCCATCGCATCGTCGGGTTGACGTGTTATGATCGCAGGCACACAGCGCTTCAAGATACCGGCCTTTTCACCTGCGATTTCTGCAACCGTATTGCCCAAAAACTGCGGGTGATCGAACGACACAGGCGTAATGATTGTAAGTGCAGGTTTTGCCAAAACATTGGTCGCATCAACACGACCACCCAAGCCAACCTCAAGCAAAGTGTAATCTGCAGGAGTACGAGCAAACGCCAAGATTGCAGCACAGGTCGTAATCTCAAAATACGTGATCGTCTCACCGTTATTTGCCGCGTAACACTCGTCCAGAATATCGGTCAGCGCATCTTCGGTGATCAGTGAACCTGCAACTCGGATACGTTCATGAAACCGCGCAAGGTGCGGGGATGTATAGGCGTGAACACGTTGTCCCGCGCCCTCTAAACCCGCACGGATCATCGCTTGGGTCGACCCTTTGCCATTGGTTCCGGCGATATGAATCACAGGTGGTAGATCGTCTTGAGGATTTCCCAAGGCCTCAAGTAAACGCCAAACGCGGTCCAAAGTCAGATCAATGATCTTTGGGTGCAAGGCCATCATACGCGCAAGAATTGCGTCAGATGTTGTTCCACTCATTTTTCGGCGTCAGCTGTTTCTAGCTCTGGTGCTGGCAAATCACCTTTGATCTCTGGGCTCATGCCCATCAGCATCCGAACAATCGTTATTAACTCCCCACGCATTTCAGTACGCGGCGTCACACGATCCATCATACCATGATCCAATAAGTATTCCGCACGCTGGAACCCTTCTGGTAATTTTTCACGAATGGTTTGTTCGATAACACGTGGACCAGCAAAGCAGATTAACGCGTTTGGTTCAGCGATATGCACATCGCCCAACATTGCATAACTTGCAGTAACGCCACCTGTTGTTGGGTGCGTTAGGACAACAATGTACGGAAGCCCTGCTTCTTTCAGCATCTGGATCGCAACAGTTGAGCGTGGCATTTGCATCAATGACAAAATGCCTTCCTGCATGCGCGCGCCACCAGCGGCTGAAAACAAAATCAATGGGCATTTAGCTTTAACTGCAGCTTCAGCGGCTGCAATGATAGCGTTGCCCACATACATGCCCATAGAACCACCCATGAACGAGAAATCTTGCGCAGCTGCCACAATCCGCGTGCGACCAATATCACCGGTGCCAACCAGCATCGCGTCTTTTTCGCCAGTGCTTTTTTGTGCCGCCTTCATACGATCAGGATATTTTTTCTGATCGCGGAATATCAGAGGGTCGTCAATTGGGTTCGGCACATTTATTTCAGCATAAATGCCACCATCAAATAAAGAAATAAATCGATCACGCGGCGTTATAGCCATGTGGTGACCACAGCTGGTGCAGACGTTCAGGTTGTCCGACATTTCACGATGAAATAGCATCGTGCCACACTCTTTGCACTTGGTCCAAAGGTTATCAGGCGTTTCGCGACGTGAGAAAATTGAGTTAATCCGCGGCCGGACGTAGTTGGAAATCCAGTTCATACCTTTGGTCCCTTTGGGGTCTGTTGTACTTCAGATAATCTGACAGCGCGATAAATGCAATCAACGCTGTATTATAAGTCTCGCAACCAACCACATTACGAAGGTTGTGGCAAAATCAACGGGCAACCATGCGCGGATCATTTCAACATCCGACAAATCGAATGGCAGAACAAAAAGCGCCGCCGCACCAAATTCATCAGGCATCGCGACTATCAATAATGCGGTTATGTTATTCACAAAATGAACAGCCAAAGCAGGCCCCAAATTACCAGCACGCGCCGTAAGATCAGCCATCGCAATCCCAAAAAAGGTGGCCCATGCCACGACAATCCATGCGTTTTCACCAGCACCTTGGGGGTCGTAGTGGGCAAAACCGAACAAAACAGATGGCAGCACCATCCAAATCCAAGGTGACGAAAAGCGGGCTCCAAGATGTTGCTGAAGGTACCCACGGAACAAAATTTCTTCCGCGCTTGTTTGAATCAGGACACTAATCAGCGCAATCGGCAGCACCAGCAGCCACGGCCAGAATGCCCGATTAGCAATCAACGGTTCATCAAATCCCCATGGCGGCAACACTGCCAAAGCCACAAGCAGAGCAGTCATGGCTAAAGCAACCAAATAGAAATGGGCCAATGTCGCACGAATAGGCCCAAAAATAACGCCAGGTTGACAATTATGCACAAAATAGACCGTAGCAAAAACACCAACGCTGGCCGCTCCAAAGCTGAACAAAAGGGACAGGACGTTCGCAACATCGATGCCCACGCTCAAAGAAGTCAGCGCTTGCAATATAAGTGTGTAGATTAGGGACCCAAGACCAATAAAGACACCGACGATCAAAATCATGCCAACGATCAGTCGCCAAATTTGGGATTTTTCCGCCGCTGGTGCAATAAAAGCCCTGTGTGCAGTGTAATCGAACGTCCACATGGCCAATCATCCTTAGCGTTAGTCTCAAAATTTAGTCGAGGCGCACAAGGAGGGTCAACCGCTGATCTGACGCTTGCAGCGAAGCGGCCCCTTGGGTATGCCAGTGCAAACATCTTTTTAGGGGAGAGAACCTATGTCTGCAGGTAAATTCGACAAATCCAAACTGCCAAGCCGTCACGTCACCGAAGGACCAGCGCGCGCACCGCACCGTTCTTACTATTACGCGATGAACATGACTGAAGAAGAAATTCACCAGCCTTTGGTCGGCGTGGCAACATGTTGGAACGAAGCGGCGCCTTGCAACATCTCCCTAAACCGTCAGGCACAGTCTGTTAAAGTTGGCGTTTCGGGAGCCCAAGGCACACCACGCGAATTCACCACAATCACCGTGACAGACGGTATCGCGATGGGCCACGAAGGCATGCGCTCTTCTTTGGCATCGCGTGAAGCAATTGCTGATACCGTTGAACTTACAATGCGCGGCCACTGCTACGATGCTTTGGTTGGCCTTGCCGGTTGTGATAAGTCTCTACCGGGCATGATGATGGCGATGCTGCGTTTAAACGTTCCATCCGTCTTCTTGTACGGTGGCTCTATCCTTCCAGGCAAAGCGCCTAAAGGCGCTGACGTACCTGCAGAATTCGTAGACCGTGACCTGACTGTTCAAGACATGTTCGAAGCGGTTGGTAACTTCCAAAATGGCACAATGACCGAAGCCGCGCTAGAAGTACTGGAGCGCGTAGCATGCCCATCTGCTGGCGCATGTGGCGGTCAGTTCACAGCCAACACGATGGCCTGTGTGTCTGAAGCTATCGGCCTTGCATTGCCAAACTCATCTGGCGCACCTGCACCATACACTTCACGCGATGAATATGCCCAAGCATCTGGTGCTGCGGTCATGAACTTGATTGAAAAGAACATCCGCGCACGTGACATCGTCACACGCAAAGCACTCGAAAACGCAGCGCGTATTGTTGCCTGTACTGGTGGATCAACCAACGCTGGTTTACACTTACCAGCAATGGCGCACGAAGCTGGCATCGACTTCTTTCTCGATGATGTTTGCGAAATCTTCCGCGACACACCTTACTTCGTCGATCTTAAGCCAGGCGGGCAGTATGTAGCAAAAGACATGTACGAAGCTGGTGGCGTTCCAGTTGTAATGAACGAGTTGCGCAAAGCTGGTCTTATTCACGAAGACTGCATGACAGTTACTGGCAATTCGATGGGTGAAGAGTTGGATAAAATCACGCGCCAAGCCGATGGAAAAGTCATCTACTCAGTCGCAACACCACTAACCAAAACTGGTGGCGTGGTCGGTCTTAAAGGCAACCTAGCCCCTGAAGGTGCGATTGTTAAAGTAGCGGGAATGGAAGCGCAGCACCAGTTATTCACTGGCCCTGCCCGCGTATTTGAATGCGAACAAGACGCGTTTGAAGCTGTACAAAACCGCACCTATGAAGAAGGTGACGTGTTCGTTATTCGCAACGAAGGCCCAGCTGGTGGTCCTGGTATGCGCGAAATGTTGGCAACAACGGCTGCCCTTTCTGGCCAAGGTATGGGCAAGAAAGTTGCGCTGATAACTGACGGTCGGTTCAGCGGCGCAACACGCGGTTTCTGCGTTGGCCACGTTGGCCCAGAAGCTGCGCACGGTGGTCCGATTGCATTGCTTAAAGACGGCGATGTTATTACGCTCAACGCTATTGAAGGCACACTCGACGTTGCGTTGACTGACGAAGAGCTTGCCGAACGCAAAGCAAACTGGAAAGGCCCACGCGACACAATCTACGGCGCGGGTGCACTTTGGAAATACGCACAGTTGGTGGGTGGCGCATACAAAGGCGCTGTCACACATCCAGGTGCAAAAAATGAGCGTCATGAATACTGGGATCTGTAAAAAGACCATTCTGGAGCTGGCAACGTTTCTAACGTTGTCAGCCTGCGCTGAAGGGACGTCATTTAGCTTACTAGAAAAGGCAAAAGACTTAAATCCAGAAGCAACACCTATAGTGCCATTGCTCAAAGCGCAGATGGCTAAAGGTGCTGTCAAGCTTGTGCCACCTTCTGGGTATTGCATCGAACCATCCAGCCTGACGCAAAACTTCGCTGCTATGGCGCGATGTGATTTATTAGACGCAGAGAATGGTGCGCTCGATGCACCAATTGGGTTGCTGACTGCTAGTGTCGCCAAGAGCAAAGCCAACGGCGTTAGCTTGGATGACATCATGAACGCCAGTGACACGACCAAGATCGAGACAATAACCGAAGGTGGACCAGAGGTTGTGCGTGCGACAACAGAAAACCCGCCGCTTGGTCTGCCCAAAACGCATCTACGTACAGCGACCAAAATCGACGGCTATGACCTAAGCCTCGCGTTGTTTTCACCTGTTGAAAGTGACGCACAAGGCGCACGTGGTGCGTCCATGCTTCAAAACATGATTAAAACATCACATGACGCTACCACTGTTCAAGATGTTGTGGTCCAAACATCTCCAATCGAAACTCAGCCTAAAAGAGGGCTTCGCGCTACGCTTGCAGGTTTTTTTGAATGATCACACATCTCTAATTTGTTTCCAAAACGGAAACAGGGCAAAAAGTGCGATGCTCCGATGGGTGCGCTTAAAATCGGTGTTGAGGACAAAAACGCAATTGCGATCATTGCCTACCTCTTCCGAGAATGGGCGGAAATGATCAAAGCCAACCATAAAAGAGCACGCAAAAAACGGACCCGCGTTTCCACAATGGTGACGCCCGCAGAATAACCATCATCAATTGACTGCAAAGAACACTCAAGTTGCCCCCCTATGGGTCAATTGTAACTCTTTGGGCGTCGTGTGACGGCCATGCGACATCGTCGGGCAGCTTCTTGTCATCAACTTCGCTGAACCCATCACAAATAAAACAGCCGCCTATCTCTATGCGGCTGTTTTCAAAATAGCTCCTGAAACCAATTATTCCTTGGGTCCCAATGCGCTTAGACCTTTCAGAATATCGATGGCATAGGCCAGCTGATAATCGTCCTCGCGCAGTTCAGCAGAGGCTTCGGCCTTTTCACGGTCCGCTTCAATCTGCCGGATCTCATCCTCTGACAAACTATCATTGTTCAAGCTACCGCGCAAATCAGCCTCGGTGCGGCCACCGCGGTTAGTCACTTCATCTTCTTCGCTCTCAGGCTTACGACGCGGTTGTTCCACGATGATATCAGGTGAAACGCCGAGCGCTTGAATCGAGCGACCTGACGGCGTGTAATAACGTGCTGTTGTCAGGCGCATTGCACCTTTACCACGCAGCGGCATGATGGTCTGAACAGACCCTTTACCAAAGCTTTTGGTCCCAATGACAATCGCACGGCGGTGGTCTTGCAACGCACCAGCCACAATTTCAGATGCCGACGCTGAACCGCCGTTGATCAGAACCACAATCGGTTTGCCCTCAGCCAAATCACCCGGCACCGCGTTAAAGCGATCGCCTTCTTCTGGGTTGCGACCACGTGTCGAAACGATTTCGCCCTCTTCCAAGAACGCATCAGACACACGGATCGCTTGAGTCAACAAACCACCCGGGTTGTTGCGAAGGTCGATAACAAAGCCATTCACATTATCCATCCCACCAAGGGCGGCAACTTCTTCTGCCAACTTTTCAGTCAGATTAGGTGTGGTCTTGTCGTTAAAGGTTGTGACGCGCAAAACGACTGTATCCCCTTCGGTTTTAGCGCGCACGGCTTGTAGTTCAATTGTGTCGCGGATGATGGAAACATCAAACGGTTCACCTTCGCCTTCACGAACAACCGTGATGATGATTTCAGCGCCAACAGGGCCGCGCATTTTTCCAACCGCATCGTCAAGAGTAAGGCCCAAAACGGATTCACCATCAACGTGTGTGATAAAGTCACCCGCCAAAATTCCCGCCTCATCCGCAGGTGTGTCATCCATCGGGGAGACAACTTTTACAAAGCCCTCTTCCTGCGTCACTTCAATTCCCAAGCCGCCAAATTCACCGCGCGTTTGAACACGCATCGCAGATGCATCGTCTGGTGAAAGGTAGCTGGAGTGCGGATCAAGGGATGTCAGCATACCGTCAATGGCTGCTTCGATTAGATCACTGGTGTCCACATCTTCGACGTACTGGGACCGGATCCTTTCAAAGATATCCCCGAACAAATCAAGCTGTTCATATACGTTGTCTTGTTTGTCAGTTTCTTGGGCAAGAAGTGGACCAGCGATCTGCGTCGTCGCGACAATCCCTGCCATTGTGCCGCCCAATGCAGCCATAACGAACTTTTTCACGTCTTATCCATCCTTATCGGTGCGGAACCACGATACGGGGTCCTGTGGAACATTTTGTTGTCTTACTTCTATATAGAGCGTTTCTAAACGTCCATTGCCAGCCCCATCACCAAAAGTTGAGAGTCCCGTGTTGGTGATATCCGCGCTGGCGGTAATTTTCAAACCACCCATAAGGCCCAATGGCGTTCCTTCGGTAATAATTTGACCCGATTTGCCATATGTAATATTCAAACCTGCAAAGACAAACAGGATGTCCGTTTGCGGCTCTAGAATCATGATATTACCATAGTCTAATAGCGGACCCACATAACGGATCGTTGCAGCTGTGGGCGCATGAACCAAAGCGCCCGAGCGCGTGGCCAAGATGATGCCAGGGCGAGCAATACCAGCGGCATCCGCCTCGTTCATGCGGCGCAACAATAGCCCTTTGACGGGCAATTTCAGGCTACCTATACGGTCATCAAGGGGTGGCAGATCGATCTCCGTCTCGTTCTCAGTCACCTGCGAAAGGCCACTGGCAAAACCCTCTAACGTTTCAGAAGACGATATTAAAATGGCCGTGCGCACAGGGTCTTCAGTAAATTGGTGGGGCAGGTCGTACGCTCGGCAATTGCAGTGCTTAATGCCACACGCGCACTTTGAACCTCTGACAGCCCCAATTGCAATTGATCTGCGACCTCTTGCTGCAAAAGGCGCAGCATTCGAACTTCTTCAATTTCTTGACGTAACTGTGCGGCGTGCACATTCAAAACTGGGGGCATTTCAGACAACAACATCCCAGCACGTGCCGTACCTGTAGGGCCTTGTGGATGTAAAAAGATCGTAGGTGACTGCCCAGCGCCCAAGGACTGCAAAACACCGATAAAGGCAGCCGTTTCACTATCACGTGCCTCAAGCTTACGACTTAACTGCTCTTCACGCACCGCTGCGCGACGAAGGCCATCACGTGTCGCCGTCAAACCCGATTCAAAGGCAAGGATTGTTTCCGTCAACGCCTTTACACGGTCTCTGGCGCCGTCTGACTGATCCAACTTGATCGAAGCCGCAACCAAGTCGCGCGAAGCTTCACATGCATCAGCCCCCGCTTCTTGGGCAAATCCAATATGCGGAACCAAAAGCTAAACAATGAGTATTAATTTTTTCATTCGATCAGGTTTTTACCTGTCATCTCCGGCGGTGTCTCAATGCCCATAAGATACAAAAGTGTCGGTGCCAAATCTGCCAAACGACCGCCACTAAGCTCCGCATCCTCAGGCCCACCAACCAATGCGACAGGTACAGGGTTTACGGTATGCGCAGTATGGGGGCCGCCTGTTTCAGGATCAATCATCGTTTCACAATTACCGTGATCCGCCGTGACAATCATCGTACCGCCTACTTGCTCAAGCGCTTCAATGACCTTGGCCAAACCAGCATCCACCGCTTCACACGCTGCAATCCCCGCATCGATATCGCCCGTATGTCCAACCATATCAGGGTTCGCATAATTGGTTACGATCAAATCATAACCCTTATGAATCGCTGCAACGAATTGCTCTGTCACCTCGGGGCAGGACATCTCTGGCTGCAGGTCATATGTCGCAACCTTAGGCGACATTGGCATGAAACGATCTTCGTTCTCTGCAGGTGTCTCAACACCGCCGTTTAGGAAAAACGTGACATGTGGATACTTTTCTGTTTCCGCCAAACGAAACTGCGTTTTACCTTTGGACGCAACCCATGCACCCAATGTGTTCACGATGTCTTCTTTGGGATAAACAGTGTCTACATAGGCATTATGCGCCTCTGAATAGGGTGCCATTCCCAACAGGCTAGCCCACTTTGGACGAGACCCAGTGTCAAAGGCATCAAAGTCAGATTGACCAATCGCAGCCATAATTTCACGGGCCCGGTCTGCGCGGAAGTTCAAACAGAACATCCCGTCACCGTCTTTGGCCCCCGCATAATTGCCTAGAACAGTGGCAGGAATAAATTCATCTGTTTCGCCGCGTGCATAGCTCTCAGAAATCGCGGCCTTAGCATCCGCTGCTTTTGGACCTTTACCGTGAACGGTAGCATCAAAGCCTGTCTGCACACGCTCCCAACGATTATCACGGTCCATTGCAAAATAGCGGCCCGTCAGCGTCGCGATCTCAACACCCTCTGGCAAACCAGCCAACAGCGCATCCAAATAACCATCAACAGATTGCGGTGCTACATCGCGCCCATCGCCAAGCGCGTGGATCACAACCGGCAAACCCGCATCACGACAGGCTTTGGCCGCAGCGATCATATGCACAACATGGCCATGAACACCACCATCAGACAGCAAACCCATCAGATGCGCCGTGCCGCCCGTCGCTTTAACATCCGCAATGAACTTACCGAGTGCCGCGTTGGTAAAAAAACTACCGTCTTCGATCGCCAAATCGATCTGACCCAGATCCATCGCAACAACACGGCCCGCACCAATATTCGTATGACCCACTTCAGAATTACCCATCTGCCCTTTAGGCAAGCCAACATCCGGACCATAAGTTATCAACGTATCATTGGGACAGGTCGCCATAATGCGATCCATTGTCGGCGTGTTCGCCAAAGCAGGTGCGTTGCCAACCGTATCGGCTCGCAAACCCCATCCATCAAGAATACAAAGAACGACGGGTTTGGTAGGTTGCATAGCGGGTTAGCCTCATAAGTGTTTTGAGGTCTTTTACTCTTTGTCGACCGCAGGGTGAAGCGGTTAGAATTCACTGGCTTGATGTTGCTTAATCCCCGCGCAAATGTCGGCAATTTGCGGGCAAGACCTATCCCTACAGTTGAACACGTAATCCGCTTGCAAAAAAGACACCAAATGCTTCATAACCAACGCACCAGATTTGCCAGCCCAAGGACCTGTACCAATGCAAGCACCCGAAATTCAAATCGTCGAAAAATTCCGTATTGCCTGCGATGGCGGCGAAGGTGCATTGGGCCATCCGCGTGTTTGGCTTCAAATCCCTACGGATCTTGGTTGGGTTGAATGTCCATATTGCGACTGCAAATACATCCAAACAGAATTTGAAGGCAAAGTCTGATCCACTCTGCTCAATAGCGTGATTGCGCAGACCATCCCAATGCGAGATATATGTTAGGCAACACCTAACAAGCAGCGGGATGATCCATGAGCGACACAAAATTCGGTAAAGGCTGCCATCTTCATTTGATCGATGGTTCGGCTTTCATTTTTCGCGCCTATCACGCCCTCCCCCCTTTAACTCGTAAATCCGATGGTGTGCCTATCGGTGCAGTTGCAGGGTTCTGCAACATGTTGCACCGATATATTGAGGGCAACACGGGCACAGACGCCCCAACACACGTTGCTGTAATCTTCGACAAGGGCAGCCATACCTTCCGCAATGATATGTATGACCAATACAAAGCCAACCGCGAGGCGATGCCAGAAGACCTGCGCCCACAGATGCCCCTGACCCGCACCGCGACTGAGGCGTTTAACATCGCCTGCAAAGAGATCGAGGGTTTCGAGGCCGATGATATCATCGCCACCCTTTCCGTTCAGGCCCGTGAAGCCGGCGGTCGTTGCACCATCATTAGCTCTGATAAGGACATGATGCAGCTGGTCGGTGACGGCGTCGAAATGTTTGACGCAATGAAAAACAAGCGCATTGATCGCGATGGAGTGCACGAGAAATTTGGCGTCTATCCCGAACGCGTGGTCGATGTGCAGGCCCTTGCTGGCGACAGCGTGGACAATGTGCCTGGTGCCCCTGGTATCGGCATTAAAACCGCTGCCTTGTTGATCAATGAATACGGCGATCTGGACGCATTACTCGAACGCGCTGGCGAAATTAAACAGCCCAAGCGTCGCCAGACTTTAATCGATAATGTTGACCAAATTCGATTATCGCGCGATCTGGTAAAACTCGATGACGCGATGGATTTGGCATTCACAATTGAGGACCTTGAGGTCCGCGACCCAAACCCTGAGGTCTTGTTGCCGTTCTTGGCCAAGATGGAGTTTCGCACCCTTGCCAAACGCGCTGCTGCACAGTTTGGAACCGAGGCGCCTGAAATCAAAGACACTTCCCCAACCGTCTCTAATGTCCCTGCATTAGAGACCGTTTCTTTCGATCACTCGAAATACGAACAAATCGAAAATGCTATGCAATTACAGACGTGGATCGACAGAATTTACGCGCGTGGCCATGTTGCTGTGGACACCGAAACCACGGGTCTGGATGAGATGGTTGTCGACCTTGTCGGCATCTCTCTTTGCGTTGAGCCTGGCCAAGCATGTTACATTCCGCTGGCCCATAAAGTGGCTGGTGGCGACGATTTGTTCTCTGACGATGCGTTGGCCCCAGGCCAAATGCCGTTTGAAGACGCATTGCGCATGTTGACCCCAATGTTGACCGATCCATCGATCATCAAAATCGGTCAAAACATGAAGTACGACATGAAGATCTTTGCCCAGCTTGGTATCACCGTGACCCCGATCGATGACACTATGTTGATGTCCTACTCGATGCATGGCGGCTTGCACAATCACGGTATGGATGCTCTGTCTGAGCGGTATTTGAACCACACCCCATTGCCGATAAAACCCTTATTAGGATCAGGTAAAAGCGCAAAGACCTTTGACGCTGTGTCACTTGAAGATGCAGTGCCCTATGCAGCTGAAGACGCCGATGTAACCCTGCGTTTATGGAAGCTGTTCAAACCGAAATTGCACCAAACCCAAGTCACCCAAGTCTATGAAACCCTTGAACGCCCGTTGGTACCAGTACTTGCAGCGATGGAACGCTCCGGCATCAAAGTTGATCGTGACACACTATCCCGCATGTCCAACGCTTTCGCTCAAAAAATGGCGGGGCTTGAGGACGGTATTTACGAACTTGTAGGGCGCAAATTCAATGTCGGCTCTCCCAAGCAACTTGGCGAAATTCTGTTTGATGAGATGGGCCTAGAGGGCGGCAAAAAGGGCAAGACTGGTGCCTATGCAACCGGCGCAGATGTCCTTGAGGACCTCGCTACTGAACATGAATTGCCACGGATGATTTTGGATTGGCGTCAACTGTCCAAACTGAAATCAACCTACACCGATGCATTGCAGGATCACATCAACGCCGACACTGGCCGCGTACATACGTCATACCTAATCGCAGGCGCATCAACGGGTCGTCTGGCCTCCTCCGATCCAAACCTACAAAACATTCCGATTCGATCCGAAGAAGGACGCCGTATTCGCGAGGCGTTTACCGCTGAAACGGGCAAAACACTTGTCGCCCTCGATTATTCCCAGATCGAATTACGCATCCTTGCCCATATCGCTAACATCCCTGCCCTTAAGCAGGCCTTTACCGATGGACACGACATCCACGCCATGACCGCGTCAGAGATGTTCGATGTCCCACTAGACGAAATGACCCCCGAAATCCGCCGCCAAGCCAAAGGAATCAACTTTGGCGTCATCTACGGAATTTCAGCCTTTGGTCTTGCACGTAACCTACGTATCCCACGTGCCGAAGCCCAAGGGTTCATCACCCGCTATTTTGAACGCTTCCCTGGCATCCGCACCTACATGGATGACACCAAGGCATTCGCGAAAGAACACGGGTATGTTCAAACCCTATTCGGACGCAAAATCCACACGCCAAACATAACTGCCAAAGGTCCGCACGCTGGCTTTGCTGCGCGCGCTGCAATCAACGCACCGATCCAAGGAACAGCCGCCGATGTGATCCGTCGCGCGATGGTTCAGATGCCAGATGCAATCGCACATCTGCCAGCCAAAATGCTATTGCAGGTGCACGATGAGCTCTTATTTGAAGTTGAAGACCACGCCGTTGATGAACTGATCAAAGTGGCCAAAGACATCATGGAAAACGCGGCCGATCCCGTAGTGAAGCTAGATGTGAAACTCACAGTCGAAGCGGGTCAAGGGGCCAACTGGGCAGAAGCCCACTAAACCAATCAGCCGTCCGCAAACCGTGGACGGCCCGCCGCTTCTACCGTGATTGTTGCCCCCACAAACACCTCACGCGCCTCAGACGCTGCCTTGCGAATATCGCGCTCAACTCGCAACTGGATGTCATCGGCGCCAGCCGCTTTTGCATCCGCCATTGCCAGCTCGCCCAACACCGTTTCCATCCGCGCCAACGCGCTATCGGCGTCACCAAAATCCTCTAGACCGGTGTCCAAATGCAAGCGGTACAGGCCTTCGCTTGGAGACGTCACTGAACCGCTGCGCCGCATCGTAACGCGGCCCACAACTGCACCAATAGCGTTGGCTACACCCGCATGTTCGGGCAGGATCATTTCGCTACCCACCAGCTCACCCACGGCTGGATAATAGCTAGCAGCCGACGCTCCAAGGCCGATAACAGGCAGGTTCAAACCAACATCAATCCGCATCAATCCGCGATGTTTCTGCAGCCCCTGCTGTGTCAAAACGTGGCGCGCAAGAACATCCTCAGAGATTCCAAAACTTGGATTTTCTTCAGCAAAAGCAGTCTCTAACACCGCTAAACCAGTCTGATAGGTCAACCGATCCACAATCATCTGCGCGACGACGTTAGGCTCATTGGACAACATATTGCCTGACCCCGTGCGCCTACGTCCAAACAACAACAACGCCTTCTGGGCCGCATCTCGATCCCACGCATCGACACGAAGCAACATATGGCTTGCATCAGATGGCGTTAGACCAGCAATCTGAACAAGCCCACGTTCCACCAGACGCTTCAACGCGCCCTGTTCAACACGGTTTTTCAGAATGGCACCAAGGGACTGTACCGTATTACCAACCCGCTTCAACAAATCAGCATCCCGCACACTTAAACCCTCAACACTTTGCCCCTGAACCGGGCGCACAAATCGCCCGTCATATTCGCCCGGTGTCGTGCTTCGCAATTGACTGTCCAAGGCGCTGTGCACAATCTCTGGCGCGTCCATAGCCAGCAATGAAATCGGCAACAAACGACGGGGCCCAAGGGTCACACCGCCTTGCAACCCCTCGCTGATGAAATGTACTTCGCTGTCGCCACCCAAACCATGGGTACGCATAGCCACCGCCTCAACCATTGTACGGTACCGGCCAACACGGGCACCCCCTGCATCAATCGCAGGGCGACCGTTACGCAACACGGCAATGTCCGTTGTCGTACCGCCAATGTCTGATACCAACGCGTGATCCGCACCCGTCATCCAACGTGCACCAACGATTGATGCGGCAGGACCACTTAGGATCGTCTCAATCGGGCGCTCACGGGCCTGCGCGCTTGAAATCAACGCACCATCACCGCGTACAACCATCATCGGCGCTGTAATGCCAATGTCCTTCAACACATCTTCTGCACGCCCAATCAAACGATCAATCATCCCGATTAGCCGCGCATTCAAAACGGCAGTCAGGGCACGTTTTGGGCCGTTCAACTTGGCGGACAACTGATGGGATGCAGATACCGGTTTGCCCGTAATTTGCGCCACCAACGCCAGCGCACGTAATTCATGTGCGGGATTGCGGGTTGCGAATTGACTGGCCACGGCAAAGCCACTGACCTCATTTCTGTTCTCTTCAAGAAACGCAATCAACGCATCTTCATCCAATGGGCGGGCTTCACCACCCGCATGATTATGACCACCTTCCAAAACAATGCATGGATCGCCTTTCAACGCATCCCTCAGGCCGTGCCCATCCAGATCCTTTTCACGAAAACCAATATAGATCAGTGCGACGCGGCCACCCTGCCCCTCAACCAATGCGTTGGTTGCAAGCGTAGTCGACAATGACGCCATCGACACATCAGACGCAGCGATCCCAGATTGTTCCAGTACGGCGCGCACCGCTCCACCGACACCAATGGCCAGATCATGGCGCGTGGTAAGTGCCTTGGCGCTGGCAATCACAACTTTTTCCTCCCGGATTAGAACCGCGTCGGTATATGTGCCGCCCGTATCGACGCCCAACAGTATTGTCATCGCCTGCCTCCTGACTATTCAGAACTTAAATATCGCAAGTTTGCGTCATGTCTTGCCCAGTTGCCTAAACGCCCAACGGGCTGCGTCTGCAACGGTCGGATCAGGATCATTCGCCATTGCCTTGACTACCGGTTTCAACACAATATCCCCACTGTTGCCAATCGCATACAGGACATTGCGAATAAACCGATCACGCCCTATGCGCTTAATCGGCGACCCCGAAAACTTCGCGCGAAACGCTGCATCATCCAAACCCACCAAATCCGCCAATGCGGGGGCGGCCAAATCATCCTTGGCAGCGTAGCGAATGTCACTCGCAACCACTGCAAACTTATTCCAAGGGCACGCTGCCAAACAGTCGTCACAGCCATAAATATGATTGCCCATTAGACCGCGCAAAGGCTCTTCAATCGGACCTTTATGTTCTATGGTAAGATAAGAAATACAGCGCCGCGCATCCAACTGATAGGGGGCAGGAAACGCATTTGTCGGACATGCATCCAAACAGGATGTACACGATCCACAGTGATCTCCTTCTGGCGTATCAGGGCCTAACTCCACAGTGGTAAAAATAGACCCTAAAAAGGCCCAATTACCCCATTCACGACTTACCAAATTGGTATGCTTACCTTGCCATCCCAAACCTGCTGCGGCACCCAAAGCCTTCTCTGGAACAGGTGCTGTATCCACAAACACTTTCAGTTCACCACCAGCTTCCTCGATAAACCAACGAGCCAACCGTTTCAGGCGCTTTTTCACCAAATCATGGTAATCTTTGTTTTGCGCATAAACTGATATCGCGCCACGATCAGGCATCGATAATACTGCGCGCGGATCATGTTTTGGCGCATAACTCTCTGCCAACATCAAAACTGATTTTGCCTCTGGCCACAAAGCCGCAGGATTACCCCGCCAGTGCATACGATCTGCCAACCATCCCATCTGACCATGAAACCCAGCTTCAACAAAAGCCGACAACCGTTCAGGGACTTCGGGCACCGCATCCGGACGACACACACGCGCCATCACAAACCCCTCTTCCAAGGCTCGTTCAATCAAACGCGCCTTTAGGGTCATAGCTTCATCTTACCAAATAAACTCTCGGGGGTCTGGGGGCAGACAGCCCCCAGCGCAGCATCAAAAATCAAGGTCATTGTAGTGACGCGGCGGTGGAAAGCCCGAAACCTGATCCGCCAAAATTGAACGAAATGCTGGACGCGACTTGATCTTTGCATACCAATCTTTCACCGCAGCAGAACGGTTCCAATCCACATCCGAAATATAATCCAACGATGATAAATGCGCAGCGGCTGCAAAGTCTGCAAGCGTCATATGGTCGCCCGCCAACCAACGGCGATTATCCAACAACCATGTCATATAATCGAGGTGGTATTTGATCGCCTTCGCACCAGCTTTCACGTTCTTACTGTCCGGATAGCCCTGCCTAGTCATCTTTTTGTTAACACGCTCATACAACAGATTCGATGTAACCTCATGATGAAACTTATCGTCAAACCAACTCACCAAACGGCGCACTTCCAGACGGGCAACAGGATCACTCGGCAACAATGAAGGCTCCGGCCGTGTCTCTTCAATATATTCGCAAATTGGCGCGCTCTCAGACATCATAATGCCATCCAAGCGCAGCACTGGCACCTTAGCTGCTGGATTGCGGCGCAGAAAATCTGGATCAGCCTCCCAATAACGCTCTTCGACCAATTCGACTTCGATCTTCTTCTCAGCAAGGCTCAAACGAACCTTACGGCAGAACGGGGAAAGCGGGACGTGAAAGAGACGGGCCATCATAAATCCAAGGTAAGTATAGGTGGTAACCTTCAATGGCCTGTTACTTAAAGATTTTCAACTCTCGAAACACGCAGATCGACCATCCGCACGAATTGTCGCCGCTCCATCAATGATTTGATGGGTGCGTTTTCTCACCGAATTAGACGGCTTTGATGCAGATCGGGTCTGTGGAGACGGCAAAATCGCCGCCAAACGCGCGGCTTGCCTTGCGCTTAATACTTCAGGCTTAACACCAAAATAGTGGCGTGCAGCCGCTTTAACGCCAAAAATACCTTCGTCAAATTCAGCAATATTCAGATAAACTTCAACGATACGGCGCTTGGACCAAAACGCTTCAACCAGAGGCGTCATCAGCGCCTCCATGCCCTTGCGGGTAAAATTGCGACCATGCCAAAGGAATACGTTTTTAACTGTTTGCTGTGAGATCGTTGAGGCGCCCGTATGCCCGCCAGCCGCGATAGCAACCTTGATCGCCTTTAGATCGAACCCCCAATGCTGGCAGAAATTCGCATCTTCTGCAGCCACAACTGATCGGGCCATGACAGGCGCAATTTCTTCAATTGAAACCCACTCGTGATCCACACTGCCAAGACGACGGGACTCGTGGGACATATAGATCGTGGTTGGCGGGTTCACAGCCGAAAACAGTAGGATAAGCGCGATGACCAAAACAAAACCCGCACAAAGCACGCGAGATCCCTGCCACAACAACCATTTAAACGGGGCGCGTCGCGCTTTGCTCTTGGAGTTCGTTTTTAATTTTTTGGTTTTTACTGCCTTAGCCATGAGGCAGCTATAGCGCCCAAGGCGAAATCAGGAAAGCCTTGAGCGCACAAGAGGGCCAGTATTATTGGCCCCTTTGTTCCTGCAACTTATTCGGCGGGAATTGCTGTTTCTTCAATTGTCAGTGGAGCAGCTAAATGCACCAACATTTCTTTTGGGCAAATCTGCAAGAAATTAGCTTGCTCAGTGTCCCAATGCTGAAGAATATCCGTCGCTTTACGGCTGCCTGTTTCAGCAACGTGTTGCTCAAGCAAACCTTTCAGCTGCGCGACCCAATGTGGCACTGTTACTGGGCAAGTGACCAATGTTTCGTGGTTGATCAATGCAGGTGTTTCACCGTCCGGATCGTACAAGTAAGCCATGCCGCCAGTCATACCAGCACCAAAGTTTGCACCAATAGATCCGATGATAACTGCAACGCCGCCAGTGGTGTATTCGCAACCGTTTGAACCACAGCCCTCAACAACAACCTTCGCACCAGAGTTACGTACCGCGAAACGTTCGCCTGCGCGTCCTGCTGCAAACAGATACCCATCCGTTGCACCATACAAAACGGTGTTCCCGATGATAGTATTGTCTGCCGCAACAATTGGCGTGGACATCGGTGGACGTACAACAATCATGCCACCTGATAGACCTTTGCCGACGTAATCGTTCGCGTCACCAGACACTTCCAGCTTCAACCCAGGTGCTGCAAAGGCACCCAAAGATTGGCCTGCAGAACCCTGCAGTTTGATTGTCAGGTGATCGGACTGCAGCGAATTGCGCATACCGAACTGTTTCACAATGTGGCTAGAAGTCCGCGTTCCAACCGAACGGTGCGTGTTTTGCACCGCATAGCTAAGCTGCATCTTTTCACCATCTTCCAAGAAACGTGCAGCGTCGCGCACAATTTCGGCGTCCAACGTATCAGGCACAGGATTGCGGTCTTTGCTGCGATCGTACTTTATGTTCGCCGCACCATCGACAGTGATCAACAGTGGGTTCAGGTCCAAGTCATCAAGGTGGGCGGAGCCACGCGAAACCTGCGCCAATAGATCAGCGCGGCCAATCACGTCATCCATGCTGCGTGCGCCAAGGGACGCCAACAACTCACGCACTTCTTGTGCGTAGAATGTGATCAGGTTTACGACTTTATCAGCGTTACCTGTGAATTTGTCACGCAATGCTTCGTCCTGGGTACATACGCCAACTGGGCATGTATTGGACTGGCACTGACGCACCATGATGCAACCCATAGCGATCAAAGCAGCAGTACCAATACCGTATTCTTCGGCACCCAACATCGCAGCCATCACAACGTCACGACCAGTGCGCAAACCACCGTCGGTACGCAATGTAACGCGTTCGCGAAGGTTGTTCATGGAAAGAACTTGGTGTGCCTCAGTCAGCCCCATTTCCCATGGTAGGCCCGCATATTTGATCGAAGTCGCGGGGGATGCGCCTGTGCCACCGTTGTGGCCAGAGATCAAGATCACGTCAGCTTTCGCCTTCGCAACACCCGCCGCAATCGTACCAACACCAGATGACGCAACCAATTTTACAGTCACTTTACAGCGTGGGTTGATCTGCTTCAGATCATAGATCAGCTGGGCCAGATCCTCGATAGAATAGATATCGTGGTGTGGCGGAGGTGAGATCAATGTTACGCCTTTGGTGGAGTGACGCAGACGCGCGATCAGGTCGGTGACTTTCATCCCAGGCAACTGTCCGCCTTCACCCGGTTTCGCACCTTGGGCCACTTTGATTTCCAGCTCTTCGCACTGGTTCAGATACTCAGCAGTCACACCAAAACGACCAGACGCAACCTGCTTGATTTTCGCAGAGGGGTTATCGCCATTTGGCTCGGGTACGAAGTGCGCTGGATCTTCGCCACCTTCACCGGAATCCGACTTCGCGCCGATGCGGTTCATCGCAACGTTCAATGTTTTGTGTGCTTCTGGTGACAAAGCGCCCAAAGACATACCCGGTGTTACAAAACGCTTGCGGATGGATGTGATGCTTTCGACTTCTTCCAAGGGGATCGCTGTGCCCAATGGTTTGAAATCTAGCAGGTCGCGCAAGTGGATTGGCGGGTTGCTTTGCATCTTGGCAGAGTACTGCTTCCACATCTCGAAAGACGCCTTGTTACAGGCAGTCTGCATCATGTGCATCGAGGTTGCTTCCCACGCGTGGGTCTCACCTGATTTACGTGATTTGTAGAAACCACCGATTGGCAGCACATTGCCGCCCAACCAACCTTTGGCGTGCACTTCTTCAGATTTGCGTTGAATACCGGAAACACCGATACCAGAAATACGTGATGTCATACCTGGGAAGAATTCAGCGCACATCGCCCGGGATAGGCCAACAGCCTCAAAGTTCAGACCGCCCCGATAAGAGGACATCACAGAAATCCCCATCTTCGCCATGATCTTCAACAGACCTTGGTCGATCGCATCACGGTATCGCTTAACCGCTTCAGTTAATGTGCAATCCAAAAGACCGCGCTCAATGCGCTCAGCCAATGAATCTTCGGCCAAATAGGCGTTCACAACAGTTGCACCACAACCTATTAGAACCGCAAAATAATGTGGATCAACACATTCCGCTGCACGGACGTTCAAGGAACAGAAGGTGCGTAGGCCTTTGCGTGTCAGGTGGCTGTGGACCGCAGATGTCGCAAGGATCATCGGCATCGCAACACGCTCTTCGCTGCTTTTCTCATCCGTGAGGACGATGTGGCCAGCACCAGAACGAACCGCGTCTTCAACCTCGGAACGGATACGCGCCAAGTTTGAGTTTAGCGTGCCTTCGCCTGCTTCAAAGGTACAGTCGATTGTCGCCAGTTGCGCGTTGAACTGTGCAGTCAATTCATCCCACTGCGCATTGCCAACGAACGGGCTGTCGAGTGTTAGAATTTCAGTCTGTGCACTGCTTTCATCAAGCACGTTCTTGAGATTACCAAAACGTGTCTTCAAGCTCATGACGCGGAATTCGCGCAAGCTATCAATCGGAGGGTTGGTAACCTGCGAGAAATTCTGACGGAAGAAGTGGCTCAGCGGGCGGTACATGTTCGACAAAACAGCAGACGGCGTATCATCACCCATGGATGCCAAAGTCTCTTTGCCATCTTCAGCCATTGGCGCAAGGATCTGCTCCAGCTCTTCAATGGTGTAGCCAGCCGCGATTTGACGACGGCGCAATTCTTCGCCAGTGAACAACGGCTTCTCTTCGACTTGTGACACCTCAGCGTCCAAATCTTTGATCTTGCCAACCCATTCGCCGAACGGACGGGCCGCTGCCATCTCGTCTTTGATTTCTGTGTCGTGGTACAGCTTTCCCTCTTTCATATCGACAGCAAGAAGTTGTCCCGGGCCAAGTGCGCCTTTTTCTTTAACGCGCGCCTCATCAAGTGGAACCATACCTGTTTCAGAACCCGCGATCACAAGGCCGTCATTGGTCACGACATAACGCATTGGGCGTAGGCCATTGCGATCAAGACCCGCACAAACCCAGCGACCATCGGTCATAGCCAACGCAGCAGGGCCATCCCATGGCTCCATCACAGAGTTGCAATAGGAATACATGTCGCGCCACGCTTGGGGCAGTTCAATCGCCTGCTTGGACCAGCTTTCTGGAACCAGCATTGTTTTCGCCATTGGGGCATTACGGCCCGCACGTACAAGAACCTCAAACACAGAATCCAGCGCAGCAGAGTCTGAGGAACCAGATGCGACAATTGGTTTGATGTCTTCAGCCATGTCACCAAAAACATCAGAGGCCATACGAATTTCGTGGCTCTTCATCCAGTTCACGTTGCCCTTAAGCGTGTTGATCTCACCGTTGTGAGCCAACATGCGGAATGGCTGTGCCAACCACCATTGTGGGAATGTGTTTGTGGAATAACGCTGGTGATAAATCGCGAATGCAGATTCAAAACGTTCGTCAATCAGGTCTGGATAGAACTCAGCAACCTGTTCGGCCAACATCATGCCTTTGTAGATGATAGAGCGGCAAGATAGCGACGCGATGTACAGCTCACCAATGCCCGCAGCAGTCGCCGCTTTTTCAATGCGACGGCGGATCACATAAAGTTCACGCTCAAATGTATCTTCATCCACGCCTTTAGAGTTTGAGATCAAAATCTGCTCAATCTCAGGACGGGTCGCATTTGCTTTTTCGCCCAAGCACTCAACTGCAACCGGCACGTGGCGCCAGCCGTAGATATAGTAACCCATGCGTAGAACTTCGGTTTCAACAATTGTACGGCAGGTCTCCTGAGCAGCAAAATTTGTACGCGGCAAGAACACCTGACCAACAGCGATCATCTGATCTTTGTTTGGTTTGTGACCTGTCCGTTCGATCTGGTCGTAGAAGAAGGGAACAGGGATTTGAACGTGGATACCCGCGCCATCACCAGTTTTACCATCCGCATCAACCGCACCACGATGCCAGATTGCTTTCAGCGCAGCGATACCGTTTTCAACGACTGAACGTGTAGGTTTCCCATCAATCGAAACAACCAAGCCAACACCGCATGAAGAATGCTCTTCTTCTTCGGAGTACAGACCGTTTTCGGCCATGAACGTGCGCTTTTCTTCCTCGGCGCGAACCCATTCTGCATCATACTTGGTCATATCGTGTCTCCTTCACTTGGCGCGAACAACGCCATTGTCTCTGTGGTGGTCATCTTGCGATGATCCCCTGCCAATGCGTACCCGTCTGGCGCAGCATCAGCAAAAAATTCCAATTTCAACGGGGCATCGCCCGCGTTCTCAAACAGGCCAGCTGACAAATTGCGTACGCCGTCACCGGTGGTGGCGTACCAAAGTGTCGAGCCGCAAACTTTGCAGAAACCCCGTTCTGCCCAATCCGAGGATTGGTAAGATTTGGCAGGACCCTCAACTTTGATGTCTGTTGCCGGAAGCGACATGAACATCGAGCTGGTGTGACGACGGCACATATCGCAATGACACGCACGTACGATTGGTTTAGCTACAGTTGCTTTAACTGTCACCGCGCCGCACATGCATTGGCCATCCAATATTTTGCTGTCTTTCGTCACTTGGGTCTGCACCTCTGACCTTAACTGTTTCAACATTTGTCGGCGGGACCGACAAGGTACCTACGCAATACCGACGTTATACAGACGTCGATTTTGCCATATTTATTCTGCAGCGACCTGCGCTGGTGCAGCCAAATCAGCCAAGATTGCTTGCGCGCAATCACGGCCATCTTTGATCGCCCAAACCACAAGAGACGCACCGCGAACGATGTCACCAACAGCGTAAACGCCGTCCATGCCCGTTTTACCAGTTGAGTAGTCAGTAAGGATTGTACCCCAACGGCTTACAGGTAGATCTGGTTCGTTCCACAGCGCTGGCAAGGCCTCAGGTGAGAAACCCAGTGCCATGATCACGATCTCTGCATCTTCGGCATAATCCGCACCATCGATCACTTCTGGCGCTTGGCGACCGCTGACATCAGGCGCACCTAG
>Ga0257120_1000309_pt1 | contig 37625 bp, 35 predicted proteins | sample SI106_10metaG_FD_190153 | JGI IMG/M metagenome (GOLD analysis project Ga0257120, IMG submission 190153) | Marine microbial communities from Saanich Inlet, British Columbia, Canada - SI106_10 | ecosystem: Environmental > Aquatic > Marine > Inlet | place: Canada: British Columbia | collected...
TTGCCTATGCGCCTGCGGTACAACAAAAATTACGCGATTTAATTACAGAAACCGCAACAGCCAATAAAATCCCATTTCAGCGTTCTGCACTATCTAGAGCCACAGGAACAGACACCGATGCCTTTGCATATAGCAATGGAGGGGTTGCTTCAGCACTGATTTCTTTACCACTAAGATACATGCATACTACTGTAGAAATGGTACATCGTGAAGATGTTGAAAATGTAATTAAAATGATTTATGAAACCTTATTGAAAATTGAAGACGGAGAAACCTTTTCGTATTTCAACTAAATAATTCAATGACTCGAATTTCACAAATCTTCATTGCTTTATGTTTTGAATATTTGTGAAAGTCTTGTCTTTTGCCATGGACGAACTTATTGATATTTTAACTCCCGAAGGAACACCAACGGGTACAACAGCACTGAAATCGGAAGCGCATACCCACGGTTGGTTTCATGCTACCGTTCATGTATGGCTCTACACAGCCGATAAAAAAATCTTACTTCAAAAAAGAGCCCTAAGCAAAAAAGTATTTCCAGGTATTTGGGACATTTCTGTAGCAGGTCATATTGCTGCTGGAGAATCTATACTAGCATCGGCACAAAGAGAAATTTTCGAAGAAATTGGCTTGCAAATTAAGCAAAGTGATTTGATGAAAATTGGCACAAGGAAACACCAAGTTGCTCATGATAATGGAATTCTTGACAATGAGTTTCATCATGTTTTTATCGCAGAATTAAAAACCCCTATCACCGAATTGTCTATTCAAGAGGAAGAAGTAGACGCGATTGATCTTTTTGACCTCTCTATCTTAAAAGACACCAAAAACCTCGAAAACGTATTGCTCCCGAGGTTTCATGATTACTATTGTTCTGTCTATGACAAAATCTTTGAAAAAGGGTTTTAAAAAACGGAATCGCCGCTCCTAGTTTCATTTACAATCTATTTTCGATAATACTTTCTACTACTTCTGGATTTAGTAAAGTAGAAATATCTCCAATATTCTCCATTTCATTGGCTGCAATTTTACGTAAAATACGTCGCATTATCTTTCCAGAACGGGTTTTTGGCAAGCCTTCTGTAAACTGAATTTTATCCAACTTCGCAATAGGACCTACATGTTCTGTAATAATTTGATTGATTTCTTTTCGCAAGTTATCGGGAACTCTTCCTTCTCCAACATCTTTTAAGATCACATACCCATACAAAGCACTTCCTTTGATGTCGTGAGGAAAGCCAACAATGGCAGATTCTACAACTGCCGGATGTTCATTGATTGCATCTTCGATAGGTGCAGTTCCCAAATTGTGCCCAGAAACAATAATTACATCGTCTACTCTACCCGTAATTCGGTAATAACCAACCTCATCTCGCAAAGCACCATCCCCTGTAAAATACATATTTTTATACGCTGAAAAATAGGTTTCTTTATAACGTTGGTGATTTCCCCAAATGGTTCTTGCAATACTTGGCCATGGAAATTTAATGCAAAGTCTTCCTTCGACCTGACTTCCTTCCAACTCATTTCCGTTTTCATCCATTAAACTAGGCTGAATTCCGATAAAAGGCAAGGTCGCATAGGTAGGCTTTGTAGGGGTTACATACGGAATTGGGGTAATCATCATTCCGCCAGTTTCTGTTTGCCACCAAGTATCAATAATCGGACTTTTCTTTTTTCCAACATTATCGTTGTACCAGTGCCATGCTTCTTCGTTAATAGGCTCTCCCACAGATCCTAAAACCTTCAATGAAGTCAAATCGTATTGATCTACAAAATCGGTTCCATATTTCGCCAAAGCTCTAATGGCAGTAGGTGCTGTATAAAATTGATTGACCTTATGTTTTTGAACAATTTCCCAAAAGCGCCCAAAATCGGGATAACTAGGAACTCCTTCAAATAGTATCGAGGTTGCTCCATTGGCTAAAGGGCCATACACAATATAGGAATGTCCTGTGATCCAGCCAATATCTGCGGTACACCAATAGACATCATTTTCTTTGTATTGAAACGCATTTTTAAAAGTATACGCGGTGTACACCATATAGCCCGCTATAGTATGCACCATCCCTTTAGGCATACCAGTAGATCCTGAAGTATATAAAATAAAAAGAGGATCTTCAGCATCCATAATTTCGATAGGGCAATCTGCTGATGCTTCGTCTAATAATGGCTGCGCCCAAAAATCACGCTCCGATTTCATCTGAATCTCAGAATGAATTCTCTTTACCACCAATACCGAATTTACACTTGTACATTGTTCCAAAGCTTCATCGACTATTCCCTTCAAATCGATAGTTTTATTCCCTCGAAAAGCACCATCTGAAGTAATGACCATTTTGCAATCGGAATCATTAATTCTTGTCGCCAATGCTGTAGACGAAAATCCCGCAAACACTACAGAATGAATAGCACCAATTCTAGCACATGCCAAAACTGCAATAGACAATTCAGGAATCATAGGTAAATAAATACACACACGATCTCCTTTTTGAATTCCTTTTGTTTTTAACACATTTGCAAATTTATTGACTCGCACTGCAAGCTGTTTGTAGGTTATGTGTTCAGCAGGCTCATTGGGATCATTAGGCTCAAATAGAAGGGCGGTTTTTTCTCCACGAGTAAGCAAATGCCGATCGATACAATTCTCAGTAATATTCAGTTTTGCTCCCTGAAACCATTTGATATCAGGTTTTTCAAAATCCCATTCTAAGACAGAATCCCATTTTTTGCGCCATACAAAATTTTCTTCGGCAATCTCTTCCCAAAACTTTTCAGGATGATTAATTGATTTTCGATAAACTTGAAAATACTCCTCCAAATGTTTGACGTGATAGTTACTCATAATATTTTTTTGGATTGATAACAGAATCTAAAAATAGAAAATTATATTTGTTTTATGAATTATTTACTTCTTTTTGAATCGATTCTAAATAACTGGCATCTTATTCTCCTATTTTTTACAGTAGCAATTTTATATTCTTCCGTTGGGTTTGGTGGCGGATCTAGTTATTTGGCAATTTTAGCCTTTACAGGAATTGCTTTTACACAAATAAGAGCAACGGCGTTGTTGTGTAATATTGTCGTTGTTTCTGGAAACCTATTGTTGCTACATCAGCAAAAAGCATTTCCTTGGAAAAAAATACTGCCTTTAGTCCTTTGCAGTATCCCATTGGCGTTTCTAGGAGGAAAACTTGCCATCAATCAAAAACTCTTTTTTATTTTATTAGCAATTACATTGCTTCTTGCAGCCATTTCCATGTGGATTTCCAAACGCTATGTTTCTACTGCAAAAGAAGGAACACCCCTAAGTTGGATGAAAAGCTCCAGCTACGGAGGATTGATTGGTTTTATTTCTGGAATGGTTGGTATTGGAGGAGGCATTTTTTTGGCTCCATTACTCCATCTTACCCATTGGGAAACACCAAAAAAAATTGCAGCCACCGCTAGTTTCTTTATTTTAGTGAATTCAATAGCAGGCCTTTTGGGGCAATATCAGCAACCCAATTTTTATATCGACTGGAACTTGACCTTCATTCTACTACTATCAGTATTGGTGGGTGGTCAAATAGGAATACGGATCAGTAACACCCTTTTTACTCCGATACAGCTCAAGAAAGCAACTGCCATTTTAATTGCATTTGTGAGCATTCGAATTTTATATAAGTACTTGTAAAACTATTCTTTTACGACTAGTTATACTTTTGCTACCAATTCAGAAAGACTGTCTTTCAATCTTTTTTTGAGAATAGCGAGGATTCGTTTGTTGAATTCTGATGAAGTTTCTTTATAGAGATCAAATTCTTCCGTGGTAAATTGACCCATAATAACTCCAATCAACATATTTTTGAATGCAATATCTTTGGACAAAGCGCTTTCAATAAATCTTTTGATGCGTTGCTCGTTGGTTGCCTGCAAATCGGTTTTTTTTATAATTGCATAGTTTTTAAAAAGAGCGATCAAAAGAGAATGTTGCAATTTTATAATTTGTCGTAAGGTTTCGTTTTGAAACTTTTCTTCGACACTACAGTTCTCCGTTTCTTCAATAATTGGCAAAACGGGGCGTAAGTTTTTTCTAGCATCCATAGGTTATGAGGGAATTTCTAAATTTTCTATTTCGTGTTGGTAATCGTACTGCAAATCTTCATGTAAAGTTCCAACTGCTTTCTTGATCATCCTTAATTGTGTTTGATATACGTTTAACAAACGAGAACTATTTTTGATGGAAGGAGAAAAATCTTTTAATTTTCGGCAGTAGTATAGCAACAATTCAGCTTCTGTTTCTTTCTTTTTAGAATACCGAATGTACTTTTTGATCAAGGTTAAAATTTTTCGAGTACTTTTTCTGATATAAAAAAAACTTTTAGTGTTGATCTCTTCAAAAAGTTCATCCATTTGACTCTTAACGCTTTCGATATAAGAAGCTTCGTCATGAGATTCAAACATCAAGTAGGTAAGTAATTCTTTATTCTCTTTCTTAAATTTTGACAAATGCAAGCAGAGTAACATCAACTCGTTGGCTGATTTGTGTGATAACTCGTCTTTTAATTTTTTTAAGGGAACTGCTTTCATTTTTTGTTATATCGGAGGGGATAAAAATATAAAAAACCTCATACAATTTTCCATGTATGAGGTTTTATATCCAATCTATTTTAAAAACTTATTCTTGAATACTAGGCACTAAAACTATTTCATCAACTTCTTGATCATAGTTTACGCCAGGTACTTTAAAGCCAAATAAGTTGTAAAAATCGTTGCTATACCCTTCTAAATCTCCTATTGAAGGTAGGTTTTCTGTAGTTGCAGACTCCCAAAGCTTGACCACTTTGGCTTGAATGTCATCGCGCATTTCCCAATCGTCAATTCGGATTCTTCCTTTGCTATCTAATGACAAATCACCACCAAACAAACGCTGGCTATACAAACGCTGAATTTGTTCGATGCATCCTTCATGCACTCCTTCTTCTTTCATGGTTTTGTACAACAAAGAAATGTACAAAGGAATTACTGGAATTGCAGAACTGGCTTGTGTTACCAAGGCTTTATTAACCGATACAAATGCGTTCCCATTGAGCGACTTTAGATCGTTGGCAATGATAAATGCTTTTGCTTCCAAATCGTCTTTGGCAGCACCAATAGTACCATTTCGATATACAGGTTTTGTAACCTCTGGTCCAATATATGAATAGGCAACTGTTTGAACTCCTTCTGCCAATACGTTTGCTTCTTTCAAAGCATCTATCCACATTTTCCAATCTTCACCTCCCATAACGGTTACGGTATTTTCAATATCATCTCCTTCCGCAGGATTGATTGAAATTTCGGATACCGTTCCTGTGTGAAAATCTACTGTCTTATTGGTAAATACCTCACCAATCGGTTTTAAAACCGATTTGAAACGTTCTCCTGTCGTTGGATGAGTTCGTACTGGGGAAGCCAAACTATAAATGATCAAATCGATCTGACCTAAATCTTGTTTGATTAAGTTGACAACCTGCTCTTTAATTTCGTTTGAAAAAGCATCTCCATTGATACTTTTTGCATACAAACCCGCTTTGTGTGCTTCTTGTTCAAAAGCAGCGGTGTTGTAAAAACCTGGGGAAGCTGGTCGGTTAGGACTTGCAGGCTTATCGAAGAAAACTCCAATGGTTGCTGCATCTGATCCAAAGGCACTGGTAATTCTAGAAGCCAATCCAAAACCGGTAGATGAACCAATGACCAATACTTTTTTGGCACCGTTAATTTTTCCTTTTGAAGTTACATATTCAATCTGATTTTTAACATTTTGGGCACATCCTGTTGGATGTGATGTCAAACAAATAAATCCTCTTGTTCTTGGTTCTATAATCATGGTTTGCTGTTTAATGATCAACAGGGCTTCCACAGAAATGATTCTTTTCGTTGGTTGCCGTGCTGAATACTACTATTTATATTTAATGAGACTTTAAAAATGCAGTGACATTTTTTTCAATTCTTTCTAAAACATTTTCGGTCGATGCTTTTACAAAAGCTTCTCCAGTAATTTGTTCATACAGTTCGATATATCGATTCGAAATTTCGGTGATTTTTGCATCCGACATTTCAGGGATCACTTGTCCGTCTTGTCCTTGAAAACCGTTTTCAATAAGCCACTGACGAACAAATTCTTTAGAGAGCTGTTTTTGAGAACTTCCATTTTCTTGGCGTTCTGCATATCCGTCTGCATAAAAATATCGAGAGGAATCGGGAGTGTGAATTTCGTCAATCAATACAATTTTTCCTTCTTTAGTTTTTCCAAATTCATATTTGGTATCCACCAAAATCAATCCTCTTGAGGCAGCAATTTCAGTACCTCTTTGAAACAATTTTCGGGTATAATCTTCTAACACCAAATAGTCTTCCTCAGAAACAATTCCTTTTGATAAAATAGCTTCTCGGGTGATGTCTTCATCGTGATCTCCATTGTCTGCTTTGGTAGATGGGGTGATGATGGGTGTTGGAAATGCATCGTTTTCTTTCAAACCTTCTGGCATGGTAACTCCACACAGAATTCGTTTTCCTGCCATGTATTCTCTTGCTGCATGTCCCGACATGTATCCACGAATGACCATTTCTACCTTAAAAGGTTCACATAAATGACCAATGGCTACATTTTCATCTGGAGTTGCTATTAACCAATTGGGAACAATATCTGCTGTATCATGCAGCATTTTGGTAGCAATTTGATTTAAGATCTGTCCTTTGAAAGGAATTTGATGAGGAAGAATGACATCGAACGCAGACAGTCTATCTGAGGCGATCATTACCAAAAGGCTATCATCTATCGTATAAACTTCTCTTACCTTTCCTTTATAAACCTTTTTTTGTTTGGGAAATTGAAAGTTTGTTTCGTTGATTGTATTCATGTATCGTAGTGTTGTGCTATTTGTTGCGACAAAAATAGTCTTTAATTCTAAATTATGAAGCGCTCCATGAAAATTTCCATTGAAATGTGTTCATTCATCATAGATTATAAGCTTCCCTATAACCAAACTATTCAATAGTAGAATAATGATTTTATTTTGATCCGTTAAGTAGAAAAAAGTGAATTTTCACTCACACATATTTTTTAAAAAGGCAACTACGTCGTTTCAATAGATGTATAGGCAGAAATAATTCTTTTGACCAATGGGTGTCGTACAACATCATTGTCATCCAAATACACTTGGGCTATGCCTTCAATATCTTTCAATGCCAAAAGGGATTCTTTTAAACCCGAAACCTGTTTTCTGGGCAAATCAATTTGTCCTGGATCTCCATTGATGATAAACTTGGCGTTCCTTCCCATTCGCGTCAAAAACATTTTCATTTGATTGTGCGTGGTGTTTTGAGCTTCGTCTAAAATCACAAAAGCATTGTCTAGGGTTCTTCCTCTCATAAATGCCAATGGAGCAATTTGAATAATGCCTTTTTCTAAGTGTGACTCCAACCTTTCATGAGGAATCATGTCTCGCAAAGCATCGTACAAAGGCTGCATGTAGGGATCTAATTTTTCTTTTAAATCGCCTGGTAAAAACCCTAAATTTTCTCCCGATTCTACAGCGGGTCTTGTTAAAATAATTTTTCGAACCTCCTTTTCTTTCAATGCTCTTACAGCGATAGCCACGGCAGTATAGGTTTTTCCAGTTCCAGCTGGACCTACAGCAAATAGCATGTCATTTTTTTGCATCGAAGACACCATTTTTCGTTGATTTGCCGTCTGCGGTTTGATCAATCGGCCACTCACACCATGCAGCAAAACATCTTTAGCATTGAAAGCAGCTGCCGTTTTTTCTTCTTTTCCGTTGGAAGTCATAATACGGTCAATGCTGTTTTCGTCTAACTTATTGTAACGATGAAAGTACTTGATCAATTGTTCTAGGCGACTTTCAAATTCGTCCAACAATCCAGACTCTCCGTAAATTTTGAGCTGTGCGCCCCTGGCAACTAATTTTATTTTTGGAAAATACCTTTTTAATTGTTCTATCGTACTGTTGTGTGCCCCAAAAAAATCTTTGGGGTCTATTTCTGTTAACCTAATGATTCTTTCGTTCAAATGTTTTATTTTTTTATGAAAAGAGACGTTCTAATTATTAAACTAAAAATAGTAATTAAAATTAGTAAATTGATTAGATTTGCGTAAAATAGTGAACAACTTTTACACAATTCATTAACAGCAAATTTTCAATGTCGTTTATCACTTTAACTACAGATTTCGGTACAAAAGATCACTTTGTTGGGGCTGTAAAAGGCGCCATCTATTCTGAGCTCGAAAATGCTAAAATTGTAGATATAACGCACGAAATCTCTCCCTTCAATATTACCGAAACAGCGTATATCTTAAAAAACTCTTACAAAAGTTTTCCTGAAGGAACTATACATATTATTGGTGTGGACTCCGAGTTGAGCGATAGCAACAAACACATTGCCTTAGAATTAGACAATCATTTTTTTGTGTGCCCAGACAACGGGTTGATTTCGATGATTGCTTCTGAAATAAATCCTACAAAAATTGTGGAAATCAACATCCATGATCGCATTGAAAGCAGCTTCCCTGTGTTGGATGTATTTGTGCAAGTTGCCTGTTTTATTGCCCGAGGTGGAAACCTTACTGTCATTGGAAAAGAAATTAAAAGCTACAAAAAATTGGTTGAAATTCAACCAAAAGTAAACCAGTTTCAAACTCAAATTATCGGCGGAGTCATTTATATTGATAATTATGGAAATGTAATTACCAATATCAAAGAAAAAATGTTTCAAGAGGTGGGCAAAGGCAGGAAGTTTAAAATTACTGCGACCCGCTACTCGTTTGAAAAAATTTATAGCAAGTACAACGAAATCAAAGGAAATACGACCGAAAACCACAGTTTTGACGGCAGCAAATTGGCCATCTTCAATTCTGCTGGATACTTAGAAATCGCTTTGTATCGGAGTAACTTGAATACCGTTGGAGGAGCATCTACCCTATTAGGATTGGAATATAGAGATCCTATTATTATCGAGTTTTACAACGAAAAAAAATCCGAATTCACCCCTTTAAGTTAAAAACCGATGTTGGTCCGAATTGTAAAAATGAGTTTTCATCCAGAAAATATTGATACATTTCAAGAAATTTTCGAAGAAAACAAAACACACATCCGAGCACCCATAGGGTGTAGTCTGTTAGAGCTATATCAAGACAATAAAAATCCTGAAGTCTTTTTTACCTACTCATATTGGAATGATGATGAAGATTTAGAAGCGTATCGAAATTCAGCACTTTTTACAAACGTTTGGGCACAAACCAAGGTCTTATTCAATAATCGTCCTCTGGCCTGGAGCGTACACAAAAAAGTAAGCTTGCCATAATGGAATTCAAATTTAATACTTTCCCGAAACTCAAAACAAGACGACTCTATTTAAAAGAAGCCAGACTCCCATATTATGAATTGGAAAAAGCAAGCAACTGTACACAAACCTGCAAGGATGTTTTCAACCCAAAAGAATCGATACAGGTTTTGAAAAAAATCGTATTTTTAAACTCGATAAAAATGCTTTGTATTTTCTTCAAAACAAACAAAGAAGTTCAATTCAACTCGCATTCCTAAAAACCATCTATTGAATACCATTTTAAAAAAAGAATTCAACTCATTTTTTGCTTCCCCAATTGCCTATTTGGTAATGGGTATTTTTTTGTTGATCAACGGTTTGTTTTTATGGGTATTTCAAGATGACTTCAACATCTTAAATGCCGGTTTTGCCGATGTTAGCCCATTTTTCTTTCTAGCTCCTTGGGTATTCCTGTTCTTAATTCCCGCCATTACCATGAAAAGTTTTGCAGATGAATTCAGTAATGGAACCATCGAAATCTTAAAAACAAGACCCATTTCTCTTTGGCAGATTGTCTTAGGAAAATTTTGCGCTTCACTGCTTTTGGTAATAGTTGCTTTATTACCCACCTTAAGCTATGTATTTACCATTTATCAACTAGGAAATCCTGTTGGAAATATCGATTTTGGAAGTACCATTGGTTCCTATATTGGTTTATTGCTTTTGGCATGCAGCTACACCGCCATTGGCTTGTTTACTTCTACCCTGTCTAACAATCAAATTGTCGCCTTTCTTTTAGGCGTCTTTATCACCTTTTTACTTTTCTATGGATTTGATGCCATCTCAAATTCTTATGCAAACCAACAACTCTCTATTCAAAAAATAGGAATTAACGAACATTATAAAAGTATTTCACGTGGCGTAATCGACACCAGAGACCTTTTGTACTTTGGAAGTGTAACACTTTTCTTTTTATTCATTACTAAAAATCGTTTAGAAAATGAATAACAAAATTAAAAAAAACCTAGGACTGTTAATAGGATTGTTGCTAATCAACATAGCCAATCAGTCTTTTTACAGTCGTTACGACATTACTCAAGACAAACGATATACCTTGTCTGAAACCAGTCATTCAATCCTTAAAAAAATTGACCAAAGCCTCTTTATCACAGTGTATTTGGAAGGAGATTTCCCTTCAGAATTTAAGCGATTACAAGTAGAAACTCGTCAGTTTTTAGAAGAGTTGACCGCCGAAAACTCAAACATTATCCTGCACTTTGAAAATCCAGACAACCAGCGCGAAGCCTTAATAAAAAGAGGCATGATGCCCAGTCAGTTAACTGTTGAAGAAGATGGAAAACTTTCCGAAGCAATTATTTTTCCTTGGGCAGAAATCAGCTACAACAACAAAAGTGCGATTGTTCCCTTATTACCAACAGCCATTGTTGCATCTCAAGAAGAGCAACTTCAAAAGGCAATTGAAAACCTAGCATACAGCTTTCTAAATGCCCTTCATCGCCTCACTACCAAAAAACAAAAAAAGGTGGCTGTACTTGAAGGCAATGGAGAATTGAACGATTTGTATCTGTATAGTTTTCTGAGTGAAGTCTCTAAAAAGCATCAATTGGCAAAATTCACCCTAGATTCTGTTGCTGAAAATCCCCAAAAAACACTCGAAGAACTGAATCAATTCGACCTAGCAATCATTGCAAAACCCACTATAAAATTCACCCCAGAAGAAAAATTCACCATAGATCAATTTATCACCAACGGAGGAAAAACCTTGTGGATGTTAGATCAAGTCAATGCAGATCAGGACAGTTTGTTCAATTCGGGGAAGTTATTGGCATATCCGAGAGATTTGAATCTAACCGAAATCCTTTTTTCATACGGTGTACGCATTAATACGAGTTTGATTAAAGATCTATACGCTGCAAAAATCCCTGTAGCTACTGGCACCGTTGGCAATCAGCCCCAGTTTAAAAATTTAGAGTGGTTTTTTCATCCCTTGGCTAACGGGAATCCAAATCATCCCATTACCAAAAACATCTTACCCGTCCGTTTGCAATTCGCAAACCAGATAGATACCTTAAAAAATGCTATTAAAAAGACCCCTTTATTGGTGAGTTCTGTACTTACTCAGAAATTAGGAACTCCTAATTTTGTCGAATTACAATCTATTGCCGATACACCTGTTGAAGCCGATTATCAAGATGGCAATCAACTATTTGCAGTGCTGCTGGAAGGAGATTTCAATTCGGCCTACAAAAATCGAATTCTGCCTTTTCAAACCCCGTTTTTCAAAGCAAATGCAAATCAAAACAAGATGATTGTGATTTCGGATGGTGATGTTGTAAAAAATCAGATTTTAAAGAAAGAACCCTACGATTTGGCGAGAGATAAATGGACCAATGAGGCCTTTGGAAATAAAGATTTTTTACTGAATGCTGTCGATTATTTATTGGATGATATTGGCTTGATGAAGTTGAGAAATAAATCGCTAAAAATCAACATCCTAAACAAACAAAAAGCTTTTAAAGAACGTCGCTTTTGGCAATTACTAAACGTTGCCTTTCCGATTCTTTTGATTATCTTTTTTGGGGGAGTATTTCATTCCCTTCGAAAACGAAAGTATGGGGCGTAACTTCTTTGCTTCTAAAATAAAAAAAGAAGTAGCAAGACTCGAAACTTTTAATATGTAAACATTGAAAACAAATCGTTGTGAATAAAAGTGTAGCCTAAGATTTCTTGCAACTTTTCTGAACTCACAATTTTATAAGTCAAAACTTCATTTTCTTCGAATTCAGGAGTCGTAAAATCTTTCCTCAATTTGGCAAGGGTATAAAAATCACTTCTGATAGGATGATGATCTGCGCAGGCGTTAAAAGTTGTATCCCAACAATTTTGGTCAATAATTTCGTGAATAATTTCGATGCAATCTTCTTGATGAATAAGATTGACGTATCCTTTGGGTTGAGGTATTTTTCGTCCATCAGAAAACCAATTTCCAGGATGACGCTCTCCTCCAAACAAACCTGCAAAGCGGATGATGGTCGTTTCAAAACAATTGTTTTCTCGAAACAGCTCTTCTATGACTGCCAGAGGTGTGTCTTTGGTTTTAGTATCTTCAGTTACAACCGCATTGAGATTTGGATACACCGAAGTACTACTGATAAAAATTACTTTCTGAATGGACGATTCTTCAATTTGCTGAATCAAATTTTCAAATCCATCAATGTCTTTTGAGGTGATTGCTATTACCAAAATATCAGTATTCAAAAAAGCATCATGCTCTTCAAATTCACAGATATCTACATGATAGGCTTCTATTTCCATGCCTTCCAACTCCACTAATTTCTCTTCCGAAGTGGTAGATCCCTTTACCGCATACCCTTCTTCCAAAAAAGAAATGGCCAAGGGTATCCCCAACCATCCACAACCTAAAATACTGATATTTTTCAATAGAATTCGTTTATAATATTAACAGTTTGTATCGGCACAGCATTGCTCTTCCTTGACCAATTTACAAGAAATCACCGCCAAAATAGCCCCAGTAATTGGCGCCAACACATACATCCATAAATATTGTACATTCCCCGAAACTATACCTGGTGCAATGGATCGAGCAGGATTCATAGAAGCATTGGTGATGGGCCCAGCAAACATGGCTTCTAATAGGACCACTGCCCCTACAGCAATTCCTGCAATAATGCCCATTTCTTTACTTCCTGTAGAGACATTAATGATGACCACCATCAAGAAAAAAGTAAGCAAGGCTTCTAAAACAAAAGCACGCCAAACATCAACGGTTGGTAGGGTTGCTCCCAGGGTTTCACTTGCTGGAAATAAAAACCATAAAATAAGACTGGCTGCAAAAGCACCTAGAATTTGTGCAATAATATATTTGGGAACTTCTTTCCAAGCAAACTTTTTTGCATACGCGAAGGCAATGCTTACTGCTGGATTGAAATGCGCTCCGGAAGTCTCTCCAAAAGCGTAAATCATTGCCATAACTATCAAGCCCCAAGTAATTGCAATCCCAACATGGCTTACAGCACCTCCGGTAACTTCGTTAACAGTCATGGCTCCAGTTCCACAAAAAATCATTGAGAAGGTTCCGATAAATTCTGAAATGTATTTCTTCATTTTTTTAAAATATGTACAAAGATACGGAGCTTTCTTTTAAGGTTTTGTTAACATTACTCCTATTTATAAATTGTAATTTTGAGTAACCGAAAAAACACATCAGCATGAAAAAAATTATTCTCAGCCTCTTTGTGGCAGCCATTTCTTATATGAGTTCCGCACAAATTGAGGCTCCTGCTCCGAGTCCACTTCAGAAAATTGAACAAAAAGTAGGACTGACAGACATCAGTATTGTCTATTCTAGACCCAGTATGAAAGGAAGAAAAATCTTTGGAGGACTTGAATCTTATGGGGAAATTTGGCGAACAGGTGCCAATGAAAATACCAAAATCAGCTTTTCTACCGACATTCTCATTGATGGCAATGAACTAAAAAAAGGAACCTATGCCATATACACCATTCCTGGTGAAGAAACTTGGGATATCATCTTGTACACAGAAGCAAGCAATTGGGGAGTACCAAGAGAATGGGATGAAACGAAAGTAGCTGCGCAAATTCGAGTAACTCCTTTGCAGATGCCCATACCCATAGAAACCTTTACAATTACCTTAGATGACTTGACAAACAATTCTGCCATTATCGGTTTCCTATGGGAAAACACCTATGTAGGATTGCCTTTTGAAACCCCTACCGATGCAATGGTTTCTAAAAGTATTGACCAAGTAATGGCAGGACCAACAGCCCAAGATTTCTATACGGCTGCCGATTACTATTTCTATACAAACAAAGACATCCAGATTGCTCTAAAATGGATTGACAAGGCTGTGGCAATGACTACCAACCAGCCTCGCTATTGGTTTTTAAGAAAACAAGCATTGATTCATGCAAAAGCAGGAAATTTACAAACAGCCATTGCTGCAGCAAAAACATCATTAAGATATGCAAAACTGGCAAAAAATGAAGCCTATGTTCAAATGAATAAAGCCTCACTAAAGGAATGGGGAGCTCAATAGTTGTATTTTTTTAAAAAAATTCTTAAGAAAACCGAAACGTTAACGTTTCGGTTTTTTTTTAGAAACATGCATTTTTATTGTTTTATTTAAAATTTGCACCTTGCAGATATAAAGGACTGTAATCAAGAGATTTACATTCTATCTAATCCACACAAAATCCCCCCAACTTAGCGAACATTTTAACACAAAAAATGAAAGCTAAATTAAAAAATATTCAGGGTTTACACACTGCCATCTGCCTTGCAATCCTAATTGCTTATGGTATGCTAGGCAATATTACTTCGTTTGAAAGCCTAACCTCTTTGAGGCTTGACCCCACATCTGTGATCTCTTTAGTGGGGCTTTTGCTTTCTATTAGGTTCAGTCAATACCTCTACAAAAGGCAACTAAAGAATATAAATGCACAACAAAGACTCGAAGAAAAAATACCCTTGTATCAGACAGCTTCCATCATTCGCTGGGCAATTATTGAAGCAGCCGCTTTCTTGATTTTATATTTAGACCCTAATTTTATCCTCTTTGGAGTTTTTATCCTACTCTATCTTCTTTGGATTCGCCCCACAGAAGATCAATTTAGAAAAGATGTTGAAAAAACTAAACACTAAAAAATTAATCATATAGCAATAAGTCTGTTCGTTAACTTTTTTCAAAACGCATCTTCTTGCCTTAAAGAAAATAGAAATCCTTCCTTAAAAAAGTTTACTTTAACTGTCACAAATGAGAAGTTTATGCGTCTCTAAAATAGAACTGTTTCGTTGGAAGCCAATCAACCACATATAACCACTCTTTTAAATCGCTGTAAAAAGTCGGATACCAAAGTGCAATTAGAAATATACAATTGTTACTATCACGCTATGTTCAATACGGCTCATCGGATTTTAAAAGATGCGTTTGAAGCAGAAGACATCATGCAAGAAGCGTTTTTAACCGCTTTTACAAAGTTAAAGATGTACAAAGGAGAAGTTGCATTTGGTGCTTGGTTGAAGCGAATCGTAATCAACAAAAGTTTGACACAACTTAAAAAAAACAAGCGTTACAGCGACCTAAAAATGAACATTCAAGTGAATGAAGAGCTTGATGTTGAAGAACAAAAATTTCATTTTTCAGGTTTACAAGCGTCACAAGTACTAGAAGCAATGAATCGCTTAAAAGAAAATTACCGGGTGATACTTACTTTACATCTCATAGAAGGATATGATTATGAAGAAATTTCAGAAATATTACAAATTAGCAACGAAAACGTAAGAACCACCCTGTCGAGGGCCAAGAAAAAAATAAAAACCTTTCTTAGCGAAGCACAACAAATAAGTGCCCATGAGAAATAAGGTCGATTTTGACATTCTAGAACCCCATACGGGTCATTTAGATCGTTTTGAACGAAAATTAAACAACCAAAGACAACCTTCCAATACTTCCTGGAAATGGCTAAGTATTGCAGCATCTATTGTTTTGATCATTGGTTTTGGTTTGGGAACAAGTCATCAGAAACAACCAACAGATTTGTCCGATATTTCCCCTAAAATGCAAGAGGTTCAAAATTATTTTGTCTCTACCATTCATCAAGAATTACGGACCCTAGAAAGCAATCGAAGTTTGGAAACAGAAGCAATTATAGAACACGCCCTAGAAGGCTTAGAAACTCTGGAAGAAGATTACACTTTTTTTATTGTTGAACTGTCTAAAAATGGAAACCAAAAGAAAATCATACAAGCCATGATCGACAACTACCAGCAACGCTTAGAGATTCTCGAAAATGTACTAACTCAAATAAAAAACCTTAAAACTCCTAAAATTTCAACAGATGAAAACTATCTCTAAAATAATTTTACTTCTTTTTTTCATCCCACTAGTAGCATTTGTAAATCCTACTGATCAAAAACATAAAAAGAGTAAAAAAATCTATAAAACCTTTGTAGTAAATGAGGATGCATTGGTAGCCATTACCAACAAATATGGAAACTTACAGATCACTACTTGGAATAAAAACAAGGTAGAAATTGAAGTAACCATTACTGTTAAAGGTGATCATTCGGAAGATGTTGAACGCAAGCTCGAAAAAATTCAAGTCGAATTTGATGCCTCAAAATCGAAAGTCGAAGCAACCACTATTTTTGAACAAAGCAAATCGCGTTGGAGTTGGTGGAGTGGTAACAATAACCTAAGTTATAAGGTAAATTATCTAGTAAAAATGCCCGAAAGCAATTCTGTCGAATTGAACAACGATTATGGAAATATATACCTGGACAAACTCTCTGGAAAAGCAGCCATTAACTGTGATTATGGAAAAATAGAACTTGGCGAACTACATGCAAACAATAACAGAATTCGTTTAGATTATGCATCGAGCTCTAGCATTGACTTCATGAAAAGTGGTACAATCAATGCCGACTATTCAAAACTATCCATCGAGGATGGACAAGATATTACGATCAATGCAGATTATACGACACTAGACATACATCAAATTCAAAAAGTAACTTTTAATGTTGATTATGGCGCCATTACGATCGATAAGAGCGAAGAAATCACTGGAAACTCAGATTATACAGCCTTGCGATTTGGAATCGTTCAGAAGGCTTTACAATTGGATGCCGATTATGGATCTATAAGAATAGACCAGCTTCAAAAAGGGTTCGAAAATGTGGATATTTCTGGAGAATATACAGGAATCCGAGTGGGAATAGATCCAGCTGCAGTTTTCGATTTTGAAATTGACATTCAATATGCCAACTTTAAGCAAGCTGTTGATCAAGTTGAAATTTATAAAAGCATTTCCAAACCTACAAAAAAATACTACCAAGGAAAATTCGGAAAAGGATCTACCAAATCTACAGTAAAAATTAAATCTCAATATGGTAGTGTAAAATTTAGTGAATCCAATTAATAAAAAAAATGAAAATGAAAACTAAAATCGTTACAACAAGTATGCTCATCCTATTCACAATCAATACCAATGGACAAAATTGGTGGGGAAGCAAGGATAGAGTCAAAGGAAACGGAAACTTAATTTCAACAACAAGAAACATCCCCAGTTTTAACGAGCTTAGTGTTGGGGGATCTTTTGACGTAATCTTAGTAAAAGGGACTGTTGGAGAAATATTCATTGAAGCAGAAGAAAATATCATTCCTTATATCATCACGGAAGTTGATGGAGATCGATTGAAAATTCGTTACAAAAAAAACAGCAATATTAACACAACCAAAAGTGTCACCATCAGAGTTCAGTTTGAAGATCTTGAAAGTATTTCCTTGGGCGGGTCTGGGAAAATTAGCAGTGATGACTTGATCAAGTCCGAAACGTTTAAGGTGAATATAGGCGGTTCAGGAAAAATCTACCTTTACCTTGATGCAGAAAAAGTAAGTGCTTCAATTGGAGGATCTGGAGATTTGATCTTAAAGGGAACAACCCAAAAAATGAGAAGCAATATTGCTGGTTCTGGAAGTATCAAAGACTTCGGGTTTACGGCAGATAATTTGAATGCTACCATTGCCGGTTCTGGAAACATCAAAATAACTGTTCAGTCAAAAATAAAAGCAAAAGTCGTGGGTTCTGGAAATATCTACTACAAAGGAAACCCCAAACATGTTGATACCAAATCAATCGGTTCTGGGAATGTTATAGACAAAAACTAGCACCAAGATCCTTAAAAACAATAACCCGAAAGAAAAATTCTTTCGGGTTATTTCCAAATAAAAAGTTCTTTAGTAATTTCGATACTGACTCGTTGCTTCAAAAATATGCTCTAAAATCGCCGCTTCTTTTGCATCAAATTCCAAACCTCTTCGTTGCATAACAACCTTTGCAACTTCAAAGACCTTATTTGTTTTGTATTCTGTAAACCCAGAAGCACCGCCCCAACTGAAAGAAGGAACAAAATTTCTTGGAAAACCACTCCCAAAAATATTAGCACTCACCCCAATTACGGTTCCTGTATTGAACATGGTATTGATGCCACATTTGGAATGATCTCCCATCATCAAACCACAAAATTGCAGTCCAGTATTGGCAAACCTGCCCATTGAATAGTTCCATAATTTGACCTCAGCATAATTGTTTTTTAAATTGGAATTGTTGGTATCAGCTCCTAAATTACACCATTCTCCAATTACAGAATTCCCCAAATATCCATCATGTCCTTTACTTGAACAGCCAAATAAGACCGAATTATGAACTTCGCCTCCTACTTTACAATAAGGCCCTAAAGTAGTTGCTCCATAAATTTTAGCGCCTAACTTCAATACCGAATGCTCACACATCGCCAAAGCCCCTCGAACAACAACCCCTTCCATAATTTCTGCATTAGCACCAATATAGATAGGTCCCTCACTAGCATTGAGCGTTGCAAAAGTAAGCTTCGCCCCTTCTTCAATAAAAATATTTTCTGGATTGATCGTTTGCACACCCTTTGGAATGGGTTCTGAAGTTCGATCTTCAGTGATTAAATCAAAATCTTGCTGAATGGCTTGCGCATTGAATGAAAAAATATCCCAAATATTTTTTACCTGCAATAACTCTCCTTCATATTCAAGTTGGGTATAAGTATCAAAATCTATTTCTTCCTGAGAATCGGTTGTAAAAAAAGCAATCACATCATCACCTTTAAAAATCGCTTCGTTTTCTTTCAAACTCTTAACTTGATCAACCAATTGTGCCGTTGGTAAAAAAGAAGCGTTGAGTAAAACGTTTTTTTCCAACTCAACCATTGGATACTTATCTTCCAAATAGGCCTCAGTGATTGTTGTGGTGGTTAAACCGAGGTGTTTTTCCCACTTTTCACGGATGGTTAAAATTCCAATTCGGATATCTGCAACTGGTCTTGTATAGGTAAAAGGGAGTAAAGAATTTCTAACTTCTCCGTCAAATAAAATATAATTCATAGGAATGTTTTATAGCAATACAAACTTACTTTAAAATAGGCAAAAAAAAAATCGATTGTAGAGATTTACAAACGGTTCTTAAAAAAGATTGTTTTTTTATTCTTTAACAAACTTTTGAGTTCCAATTTTATCTCCAGAAATAACCTTTACGATGTAGACTCCTTTACTCAACACAGAGACATTTATATTTGCATCTAAATTTGAAACCTTTGTTGTAAGAGATTCACGACCAATAGCATCATAAAATAAGACATTAGCTTTATTTGACCCTGTTGGTAACTGAATGGTTATATTTGAAAGAGCTGGATTTGGATACATTGAAAAATTCAACCATTTGTCCTGTGCGATACTCAAAGAGCTAATCGTTCCAGAATTACCCGTAACCACTTGATCCCCGAGGTTGCACCATTTCCATTTGCAGCATTTAAAACGGCATAGAAAGTAACACTCCCTTGATCAGTAGTGGGTGATTTCCATTGAAAAGCCCAAGAACTATTGGTCGTATTAGTGTGTGTAATATTTGCATTTCCGTTGACCAACCTTGAGTTAGAACCTGCAATCAGCGTTCCAATTTTAGCATTGTCTGAATTTTTTTCTGCTGTCATTTGAAAACCATTCGAGCTTGCAGATGAACTACCAACAACGGTTATATTATAAGTGGTATTTAATTCATATCCAGTGGCTGGCACATCATGGGTTATGGTAACATTAGCACCAAAACTTCCCCCACTGTGGCAAGAAGTACAAGAAGTCCCTCCATCTCCTGGAGAACCCGAAAAAGCTCCTGATTTCCCTCCAGAATTAGACATTAGTGAGAAAGCCAATACAGGAATCATTAATAAAGCTCCTTTCAAAAAGTATTTTTTTTTCATATTGTTTTAAATTGGGGGTTCATAATCACGATTGATTCATTATTATAATCTATCATTGATATTGCTCTAATTTAGCAAAATAATCTTATCCACTGAAATTTTTGGCTGTATTTTTTAAAAACACCCTGCAATTAAATTGTATTTTTACCCATACAATTTATCTAAATCATATTGAATAACAGCAATCAAAGCCAGTTTGTAATCCTCTAAAAGAGAGATCAATACTTTTTTCAATGAACTACAAAAGGCTATATTGGTAACCTTTTCACACAAAGTCTAAAAAATGAATACCTACAAATACATCTCCGATTCTCAATTAAGTATTTCTGAATTGATGCTCCCCTCTCACTCTAATTTTAGCGGAAAAATTCATGGGGGGCATATTTTGAACCTCATGGATCAAATTGCCTTTGCCTGTGCTTCAAAACATTCGGGAAATTATTGTGTAACTGCTTCGGTAAACAAGGTAGATTTTTTGAATCCAATTGAAGTTGGTGAGCTAGTAACTATGAAAGCTTCTATCAATTTTACAGGAAGAACGTCTATGGTAGTGGGATTACGAGTTGAGTCGGAAAATATCAGAACAGGTAAAAAAAAACATTGTAATTCTTCCTATTTTACGATGGTTGCTAAAGATGAAACTGGAAAAAGCGCTCCCATACCAGGAATTATTTTGACAAACAAAGATGAAATACGCCGTTTTGCACGAAGTATCAAAAGGCAAGAAGAAGCAAAGAATAGAACCTCACGATTTAGTAGCAAAAGCTTTCAAATGGAAGAGTTTCTCCCTTTATTAAAAAATAGCAATTCCAAACTATTGCTTCTTTAAGATTGAAAAAAACATAGCTCAAAAAAATCCAGTACACTGATTAAATTTCAGCATACTGGATGTTTTAATATGGAATGAATTTGAATTTACTTACTCAAATACATTTTACGTCTTGCGTATAAATCGTAAAACTCATCGTCCTTAAGACTGTCAATAAACAAAATGCTCTCTCCTGTCGATTTCATCTCTGGACCCAATGCTTTGTTGACATTAGGGAATTTATTAAATGAAAATACCGGTTGTTTGATTGCATATCCTTCTAACTGTGGATTGAAGTTGAAATCGGTTACCTTATTGACTCCCAACATTACTTTTGTTGCATAATTTACGTAAGGTTCTTTATATGCTTTTGCAATAAAAGGAACCGTTCTAGAAGCTCTCGGGTTTGCTTCAATAATGTACACAATATCGTCTTTGATTGCAAACTGTACATTGATCAATCCCACTGTTTTTAATTCTCTTGCAATGGTATGGGTGTGATCAATAATCTGTTGCATGACTAAATCGCCCAAATTGAAAACTGGCAATACGCTATTCGAATCTCCAGAGTGCACACCACAAGGCTCTATATGCTCCATGATTCCGATGATATATACATTTCCATCTGCATCGCAAATAGCATCTGCTTCTGCTTCGATAGCACCATCTAAATAATGGTCTAACAAAAGCTTATTGTTTGGGATCTTCTGTAATAAATCAACTACATGGGCTACCAACTCTTCTCGGTTGATAACAATTTTCATTCCCTGTCCTCCTAGTACATAAGAAGGTCTCACTAAGATTGGGAAGTCCAATTTATCTGCCAAAGCAAGTGCTTCGTCAGCAGTTTCAGCAATTCCAAACTCTGGATATGGAATGTTATTTTCTTTTAATAGGTTTGAAAAACTTCCTCTATCTTCGGCTAAATCTAAGGCTTCAAAACTAGTTCCTATAATTTTTATACCATATTTGGTTAATTTTTCAGCCAATTTTAAAGCGGTTTGCCCTCCTAGTTGTACAATAACCCCTTCTGGCTTTTCATGACGGATGATGTCATAAATGTGTTCCCAAAAAACAGGCTCAAAATACAATTTGTCTGCCGTATCAAAATCGGTAGAAACCGTTTCAGGATTACAGTTGATCATGATGGTTTCATAACCACATTCTGCAGCGGCTAAAACACCGTGAACACAACAATAATCAAATTCAATTCCCTGTCCTATTCGGTTAGGTCCAGAACCTAAGACAATCACTTTCTTTTTTGGAGTTACGATACTTTCGTTGGCAATGGTAATTTCTCCAGAGGAAGTTTCAATCTCGTTTTCAAACGTAGAATAGTAATACGGTGTTTTTGCAGTAAATTCTGCCGCACAAGTATCTACTAATTTATAAACTCTTTGAATTTTAAATTCGTCTCTTTTGTTGTATACCTGACTTTCAAAACAACCCAACATATGTGCTATTTGACGGTCACCATATCCTTTTTGTTTTGCTTCTAAAAGCAAATCTCTTTGAATGGTATCAATCGTAAAAGTTGAAATCTCTTTTTCAAGATGAAACAACTCTTCGTATTGTTTTAAATACCACATGTCAATCTTTGTAATGTCATAAATTTGACTCAGTGGAATTCCAATTGCGATGGCATCATAGATTGCAAAAACACGATCCCAACTTGCATTGGTTAGTTTTTCGATCACCTGATTGTAATCGGTATATCCTTTTCCGTCAGCTCCCAGTCCATTTCTTTTAATTTCTAACGATTGGGTGGCTTTATGCAATGCTTCTTGGAAAGAACGTCCAATTCCCATTACCTCTCCTACCGATTTCATTTGCAATCCTAAAGTTCGATCCGAACCTTCAAATTTATCAAAATTCCATCGCGGTATTTTTACGATTACATAATCTAAAGTCGGCTCAAACAAAGCAGAAGTAGATTTCGTAATCCCGTTTTCCAACTCATCCAATGTATAGCCAATTGCTAATTTTGTTGCAACTTTTGCAATAGGGTACCCTGTTGCTTTACTCGCCAATGCAGAAGAACGAGAAACTCTTGGATTGATTTCAATTGCGATAATATCTTCTTTTTCGTCTGGAGAAACAGCAAATTGCACGTTACATCCCCCTTCAAAATCACCAATCGAACGCATCATATGAATTGCCATATCACGCATTTTTTGGTAGGTCTTATCAGACAATGTCATCGCTGGAGCTACTGTTATTGAATCTCCAGTATGGATTCCCATAGGATCCATATTTTCAATAGAACAGATAATAACCACGTTATCGTTCTTGTCTCTCAATAATTCCAATTCGTATTCTTTCCACCCCATCATGGCTTTGTCAATCATCACTTCATGAATCGGTGATGCTTCCAAACCTCTTCGCAACAATTCATCAAAATCTTTTGGATCATACACAATCGAAGCCCCTGCACCCCCAAGGGTGTATGAAGAACGAATTACCAATGGAAACCCAAATTCTTGTGCTATTTCTTTTCCTTTTAAGAAAGACGTTGCGGTTGCTTGTGGTGCCATAGGAACCCCAATCTTCAACATCAATTCTCTAAACTGCTCTCGATCTTCGGTAATGTTGATCGCATCGATATCGACACCAATTAATTTCACATTAAAGTCCTCCCAAATTCCCTTATCATCTGCTTCAATACAAAGATTCAAAGCCGTTTGTCCACCCATTGTTGGTAAAACAGCATCAATTTGTGGATGTTCTTTTAAAATTTGAATGATCGACTTGGTCGTTAAGGGCAACAAATAAATATGATCTGCCATCGAAGGATCGGTCATAATTGTTGCTGGGTTTGAATTAATTAGAATCGTTTCAATTCCGTCTTCTCTTAACGATCTTAAAGATTGTGAACCCGAATAATCAAATTCGCAGGCTTGTCCAATAACAATGGGTCCAGAACCTATAATTAAAATCGATTTTAGTTTGTCGTTTTTTGGCATTGTATTAATTGTAAGTTAGTTTTTGTAAAAATAAATATTATATAGGTATAAAAAAAGGTGTTACTAAAAATAGTAACACCTTGATTATTAACAACTGATAGTCATTTTATTATTTTTTATGTCTAGATTCAGAAGACACAGAAACTTTCTTTCTTCCTTTAGCTCTTCTTCTTGCTAACACTTTTCTACCATTTGCAGAAGCCATTCTCTCTCTGAAACCGTGTTTGTTTCTTCTCTTCCTCTTCGATGGTTGGTACGTTCTTTTTGGCATTATCTGTATTTTTAAAAGTCTTCTTTGTTAATTTTTATTGCTGAACAAGCTTACCTCGTTTAAAGCGTGGGCAAATATACAACTGTTTTTATTTATGGCAAATACAAACTTAAAAAAAAATGAAATTATTTTCACACTGGAAAAATATGTGCTTTTTTTGAAATCTTTCTAGTTTTTTATTTGTGATAAAAACTAGAGTTCTTACTTTTGCCCAAACCTAACAATGGCATGCACAATACTAAATACGTTTTTGTAACTGGAGGCGTAACTTCATCACTGGGAAAAGGAATTATAGCAGCTTCTCTTGCTAAATTATTACAAGAAAGAGGCTATTCTGTAACCATCCAAAAATTAGATCCATATATCAATATAGATCCTGGAACGTTAAACCCATACGAACATGGCGAATGCTATGTTACAGACGACGGTGCAGAAACCGATTTGGATTTGGGGCATTACGAACGTTTCTTAAATATCCCTACCTCTCAAGCCAATAACGTAACAACGGGTAGAATTTACCAATCGGTCATTGACAAAGAGCGCAAAGGAGAGTTTTTGGGAAAAACAGTACAAGTTATTCCACACATCACAGACGAAATTAAGCACCGAATTCAACTTTTAGGCGAAACTGGAGACTATGACATCATCATTACAGAGATAGGTGGAACCGTTGGAGATATCGAATCACTTCCGTATGTAGAATCAGTTCGTCAATTGTTATGGGAAAAGGGAGAAGAAAATGCAATTGTGATTCACTTAACGCTAGTGCCTTATTTGGCAGCAGCAGGAGAATTGAAAACAAAACCTACCCAGCACTCTGTAAAAATGCTCATGCAAAGTGGTGTGAGTCCAAATATTTTAGTGTGTAGAACAGAACATGAAATCTCAGACGAGATCAAACATAAATTGGCCTTGTTTTGCAACGTTAAAAAAGAAGATGTCATTCAATCGATTGATGCAGAAACGATTTATGACGTTCCAAATTTAATGTTTGAAGAAGGTTTGGACAAAGTCGTTTTAGGAAAACTAAAGCTCTCTTCAGAAAAACAACCACAACTCATCGCTTGGAACAACTTTGTTCAGAAGCATAAAAACCCAAAATCGGAAGTAGAAATTGGACTGATTGGGAAGTATGTAGAGTTGCGCGATTCGTATAAGTCAATCACCGAAGCATTTATCCATGCAGGATCTACCAACGAAACCAAAGTAACTATTCGTTGGATTCATTCTGAAAGCTTAACCCCTAAAAACGTTGAAAAGAAATTAGCGGGTTTAAACGGAATCTTAGTAGCCCCTGGCTTTGGAGACCGAGGGATAGAAGGTAAAATAAAAGCTGTAAAATACGCAAGAGAACAGAACATCCCGTTTTTAGGAATTTGCTTAGGAATGCAAATGGCTGTCATTGAATTTGCAAGAAATGTATTGCAATTAGAAGATGCTTTTTCTACAGAGATGAAGAAAAATTGCAAAAGCCCAGTAATCAATTTGATGGAAAGTCAAAAAAAGGTAACCAAAAAAGGAGGAACGATGCGTTTGGGTGCTTGGGACTGCACACTTTCTGAAGGTTCAAAAACCTATGCTGCTTACCAAAAAGAATTGATTAGCGAACGTCACAGGCACCGTTTTGAATTCAACAACACCTACTTAAAAGCCATTGAAAATGCAGGAATGAAAGCGACAGGAATCAATCCAAAAACAGGATTGGTAGAAGTTGTCGAAATCACGAATCATCCTTGGTTTGTTGGCGTACAATATCATCCCGAATATAAAAGTACGGTGCTCAATCCACACCCTTTGTTTGTAGACTTCATCAAAGCAGCATTGAAACAATCGAAAGGTTAACAATTACAAAATCCTATTCCATTTTTGAATTTGGAATAGGATTTGAACACTATAGGTTATTCTAATTAAAAGCAGTAAAATCAATATAAAATCTGCTTTTTAACTACATTTGTCGGCTTTGGTTTGTTTTAGACAATCGCAATAATGACAAAATGACATTTTAAAAAACATATGGAACAAAAAAAATTCGATTATAATTCCTTTATAGGAATGATTTTATTAGGAGGTATTTTATTATGGTGGATGAATTCTAACAAAGAAGAAATTCTCCCCGAAACACCTACCGAGATCATTGCTCCTTCCACAGATACTACCAGTGATACTTTCGAAACTGCAACTCCCTCTTTTGAAAACGATTCTATCAAAGCAATCGAACAACAAAACAAGTTGGGGGCCTTTGCATACAGTGCAATGCAAGGAGAAGAAGCAGTCAGAACCATCGAAAACGAAGTTCTAAAATTGACCATCAATAATAAAGGTGGACAAATTGTAGAGGCACTAATTAAAAACTACAAAACCTACGATTCACTTCCACTATACATGATCAAAGACAACAATGCGTCTTTTAACATTAACTTTGGAACCACAGACAACCGAATTTTAAATACGACCGATTTATACTTCACCCCTACCCTCAGCAAAATGAACGGTAATGACGTGTTGTCGATGAAATTGAAAGTTTCTGAAACACAGTTTTTAGAATACCGATACGAAATGAAACCTAAAGAATATATGGTGGACTTTTCTGTCCGATCTCAAGGGTTAAGTTCGGTAATCAATGCTTCCAATCCAATTCAGTTAAATTGGTCTTTGTCTGGGTTTCGACATGAAAAAAGTTTGAAAACAGAAAACACCATGTATTCGTGGTATTACTACAAATCAGACGGTGAAGTAGATTATATGCGTCCTGGGAATACCGAGATTGTAAATGCATTGGATTGGGTTGCTTACAAACAACACTTTTTTACCTCAAACTTATTGACCGATACTCCTTTTAACAATGCCACGGTAACTTCTACCGATTTGGTAAAGGATGAAAAGTTAGACACTGTTTTTACCAAGAAATACGAATTAAAAACTCCTCTAGCCTTGACAGGTGGAGAACTGAATTATAACATGAAATGGTTTTATGGACCTAGCGATTATAATTTATTAAAAACATACGAAACCACTGGACTCGATGAAACTGCCGATTTAGGTTTGGGAATTTTTGGATTTCTAAACCGAACCGTCTTTTACCCTGTTTTCAATATGTTAAAAGGATTTTTAAACAACTACGGATTGATCATTATTTTGATGACCATTGTGGTCCGTATTTTGATGTCACCATTGGTTTACAAGTCTTATGTTTCGAGTGCAAAAATGAAAGTAATTCGTCCAGAATTAACTGTATTGAACGAGAAATACCCTGGAAAAGACAACGCAATGAAGCGTCAGCAAGAAACCATGGCCATACAACGAAAAGCTGGAGTAAGCATGATGTCGGGGTGTATTCCCGCCTTATTGCAAATGCCTATTTTCTTTGCCTTGTTTAAATTTTTTCCAACCAATTTAGACTTACGTCAAAAAGGATTTTTATGGGCACCCGATTTGTCTTCCTATGACACCATCTTTATTTTGCCTTTTGATATTCCTTGGTATGGAAATCACGTAAGTTTGTTTCCAATTTTAGCCTCTGTAGCCATTTTCTTTTATATGAAAATGAACCAAAGTCAGCAAGCAAACATGCAAGCTCCTCCACAAGAAGGAATGCCTGATATGGGAAAAATGATGAAGTACATGATTTATTTCTCTCCTATCATGATGTTGTTTTTCTTCAACAACTATGCGAGTAGTTTAAGTTTGTATTACTTTATCTCCAACTTATTGACCATTCTAATTATGTTAGTGATCAAAAACTATGTGATTGATGAAGATAAGATTCATGCTCAAATAGAGGAAAACAAAAAACGTCCAGAAAAAGAAAAAAGCAAGTTCAGACAGCGTATTGACGCTGCTATGAAGCAAGCACAAGAACAACAACAAGCGCAAAAAAAAAATAAGTAAGCAACACTTGCTAGAACCTAAAAACCCAAAACAGATCTGTTTTGGGTTTTTATTTTTAAAGAATAGTTCTCTTCCAAATGGGATAAAAATATTGCAGACTCTACAACTTACTTGTCCAATGTGACGATTTTATATTTTTACGAGACTTCCCCTCAAAGGGTTTCAAATAAAGAATATTTATTGAAACTATTTTTTAACTGAAAACTGTGCGGTTAAAAATCCGAGTCCATAACCGAAGAATTGAGTCATCGAGGTAAATATACTTAAAAATGCGACATGTATGTTTTTATTTTGGACGAAAGAATCTAAGAAGATCAGCGCAAGATAAACAGCATAACAATCAATCAAAACGAACTGCCCTAATAGGGCAAGTAACACACTTAATACAAACCCAATACTCCACATACTCGGAAACCAATAAGTCCACTTTCTTGTTTTAGGATATCTTGCATTCAATACGGGTCTCGCAGTTCCGAAGCCAAAGGTTTGCTGAAAAAACTGCATTAAGTTACTTCGTCTTTTATGATACACAAAAGCTGCTTCCAAAAGCTGGGTTTCAAAACCATTTTCCCAAATTCGTAGGCTTAAATCGATATCTTCTCCGTTTTTCATTGTAGAAAAACCTTGTGTTTTTTCATAGGCTTCTTTAGAAATTCCAAAATTAAAACTTCTCGGTTGAAATTTTGCAAGAGCTCGTTTGTTCCCACGGATTCCTCCGGTTGTTAACAAAGCTGTCATCGAATAATTAATGGCTTTCTGAAGCGGCGTAAAACTCTGATGAGCGGCGTCGGGCCCACCAAAAGCATCTGTAAAATGATCGGTTAGCCCCTTTTGTACTTCCGAAAGGTACTGCTTCGGAAGAAGAATATCAGAATCTAAAATAATACAATAGTTCCCCGAAGCCCTTTGCATTCCATAATTTCGACTCTGCCCTGCTCCACTATTCTCTTTGAAATAATAATGCAAATTAAGTTGAGCTGTATATTTTTCTACTATCTTTTCTGAAGAATGCTCAGAACCATCTTCAATAACAAGCACCTCAAAGTCTTCAGAAAAATCTTGCTGCGTAAGACTCTCCAGCAAGGCGTCAATTTCTTGAGGGCGGTTGTAAACGGGAATGATGATAGAGAAATTCAATGTTTGTATTCAAATTAATAGAAAACTTTCCTTTTCAACGGACAATTTTCTCAGTGTAAGTTAGTCAAACTTTTCCATAACGGCATCACTCACCCCCATGTTTGAGAATCCACCATCGTGAAATAAATTCTGTAAAGTGACTTTTTGGGTCAAGTCAGAAAACATTGCAAGGGTATATTCTGCACAATCTGCTGCCGTTGCATTTCCTAAAGGAGCCATTTGATCGGCATAAGCAAGAAACCCATCAAATCCTTTGACACCCGTTCCTGCAGTTGTGGGCGTTGGTGATTGAGAAATGGTGTTCACACGAACCTTAAAATCTCTTCCAAAGAAGTAACCAAAACTACGAGCAACGCTCTCTAAATAAGCTTTATTATCTGCCATGTCATTATAATCTGGAAAAACTCGTTGTGCTGCCATATAGGTCAGCGCAACAATACTGCCCCAGGTATTCATGGCTTTTTTGTGGTACAACACCTTCATGGTTTTGTGAAAAGAAACTGCAGACACATTCCATCCTTTGGTAGTAAAATCGTAATTAGGATCTGTATAATGTTTTCCTTTTCGAACATTGACCGACATTCCAATAGAATGCAAAACAAAGTCAATTTTACCTCCTAAAATTTCCATCGCTTGGGTTACTAAATTTTCTAGATCTTCGACAGAGGTTGCATCTGCAGGAATAACTTGAGAATTGGTTTGAGATGCCAACTCAGCGATGTCTCCCATTCGTATGGAAGCTGGTGCATTGGTCAATACAAATACAGCTCCTTCTTCATGAGCTCTTATAGCGGTTTTCCAGGCAATTGAATGTTCGTTCAAAGCACCAAAAATAATTCCTTTTTTTCCTTTTAATAAGTTGTACATACTAGATTGTAAGTTATGAATAGACGATACGTCCTATTTGATTAATTCAACAATTCTTTGGCATGAATCAAGGCCGAATCTGAAATCTCTTTTCCGCTTAACATCTCAGCAATTTCAACAATGCGTTCTTCTGGGGAAAGCTGTTTTAGATTGGTGGTCGTTGTCCCAGCCACATCACTTTTAAATACCTTATAGTGCTGGGCTCCTTTGGCAGCAATCTGTGGCAAATGGGTAATGGTAATCACCTGCATATGCGCACTCATTTGTTGCATGATTTGGGCAATTTTATTAGAAATTTCTCCAGAAACTCCTGTATCTATTTCGTCAAAAATAATGGTGGGTAACTGTAGGTTTTCCGATAAAATCTTTTTGACAGACAACATGATTCTAGACAATTCTCCTCCTGAAGCTACTTTTTTAAGTTCTCCAAAATTCCCACCTTTGTTGGCAGAAAACAACAATTCCAACTCATCTTTTCCGTTAGCAAAGTACTGTTGTGAAGGACGTATTTGAATTGAAAAACGCGCATTTCCCATTCCCAATTCTGACAATAAACTCTCCAACGATTTTTTCAACTTGGGAACAGTTTGGATTCGTGCATCAGAAATATTTTTTGCTACAACATCCAATTTTTCAGCAATCTCCTGAATTTCTTTTGTCTTGATCGCAATATATTCTTCAGCATTTTCCTTTTGAGCTAATTTTTCTGAAAGCACTTCTTGTACCTGAAGTAATTCTTCTATGGTATGAACGTAATGCTTTTTCTGTAAGTTATAAATCAATTGAAGCCTGTCATTAATTTTTTCAGCTTCATTGGGATTGAACTCTAAATTTTCAGTTACATTTTCTAGCTCGTCAATAATGTCGTCTAGCTCAATTTTAAGACTACTTACCCGTTCCGAAATTTCTTGGTATCCCTTTGAAAAAGGGGCAATTTTATGCAAATTGTTTTCCATAGAAGAAAGTCTGCCTTGTATTCCAACTTCCTCATGAATGGCAAGGGATAAAGCTTCAGACAAATTTAGCTGTATGTCTTCTATATTGTTGAGTTTTTCTAAAGTAGTCTCCAAATCTTCTTGCTCTGTTGCAATCAATTTTGCAGCTTCCAACTCTTGATACAAATGAAGATTGTAATCGTATTGCTGATTCGCTTCTCTTTGAGAATCCTCAATTTGACGCAATTCTTTTTGAAGTAAATGGTATTGCTGCAAGCCTCTTTGATAAGAGCCTATTTTGCTCTGGTTTTTAGCCAAGGCATCAATAATAGTAAACTGAAAATTCGCGTCCGATAACTGACTGGTTTGATGCTGTGAATGCACATCCATCAATTTTTCTTTAAGCGCACTCAAAACCGAGAGCGTAACAGGGGTGTCATTTACAAAAGCACGTGATTTTCCCGAAGGTAAAATTTCTCGTCGAAGAATGGTTTCGTGTTCATAATCCAAATCAACCGTTTCAAAAAAACCTTGTAATTGATAATTTTCAATAGAGAGTTTTGCCTCGACTATACATTTTTGGCGATCGTCTTTTAAAACCGATAAGTCTGCACGATTGCCTAGAACCAAACCCAACGCACCTAATAATATAGATTTTCCAGCGCCAGTTTCACCTGTAATGATCGAAAGCCCAGAGGAAAAATCAATATGTAATTGATTGATTAAAGCGTAATTATTAATGGAAATGGAACTCAGCAAATTGTATAATTTTAGAAGATAAAATTAGTGAATTAAAATTGAAAAATGAAAATTGAATCTAGAATTCTATCGGCATCTTTTCTCACGATACACTTCCGCTAAATATTCAGAAATTCATCTAAAAGCGCATAGAGAGATTCGCGGGAAAGAAATTACTAGAGTTCTCGATCTTCAATCAATTTTGTGAGTACAAGGTCACAATTGTGTACAACTTCAATCGCATTCATTTGAATCTATTTGCTTTATAAATACAAACAAATGGGTCCATATAGAAAACCCACTTAATAGGAAATAGAAAGACCAAAACGGATACCAAAGTCATTTTGTAGTGATGTAAACTCAGGCAAAAAACCCTCCGTTTTATAGAAAAGCTCAGAATAAAACCCTAAGCCTTTGATAGGGCTCGTGCTGCTTTGAAATGTAAAATGATTCAATTTTGCATAAATATTTCCCCCTATTTGATGCGCTGTATTTGTAAATGATAAATTGTCGGGTTGATTCCACACATCCAAACCAAAACTAGTCGTAACTTTATCCGACAATTTGTAATGATACAACTTAACACCACTAGCTAAAAAAGTATGATTTCTATTCATAAATTCTCTTAGATAAAAAACAACTTTATATTTTTTCTTGTAGTACAAAAAAAAGTTTTGTTCAAAATAATCCCCAAAAGGTGAAAGTGAGTGTCCTATTGAGAAATTTGCTTGTAAGTTAGGATTGATATCAAAACTGTTTTTTCCAAAAAGCATGGGTGATAAAAAGTTTGCCAAAGATTTATACGCCAAACCTTTGGCATATTTTTTCTCAAGACTTGTTAGATCATCAAATTGGGTGTACCGATAGAAAGTCATATTGGGCCTATGTAAATGACGTACAAAACCCCATAGATCATGACCTACAATATCTCTTTTTAATTCATCCTTTTCTTCTGTAAATTCAGGAAATAATGCTGGAAATAAGGTTATTAAATGGTAATTTAGGATGCCTAGTTTTCTTAAAAGATATTCTTCTTTTAAAACACTGTAAGATTCTTCTTCAAAAAAAACAAGCTCTTCAATTCTATTCGCAATCATATAATCAGATTCTAAACCAGCACTGTGTAAACGAGCATAATATGGTAAATCGTTATTTCGTAAACTAATTAATTCTGAATCTTTAACCCCTTTCACATAAGCAGCTCCGTTACTATTAAAAAATGGTTGACTTATACTTCCTATTCCTTTTGATGTTAATACAGAACGATGGCCTTCTTCATGAGTATAAGGCTGTCCAAATAGGGAAATAGCTAAAAATTTAACCCCCATATTGAGTTTTTTGTTGGGAATTAATTCATCGAGAGTTCTAGAAAACAATCGATAACTAGACAAGTAATTTTTATTAAATTGATGCATGGTAGAAGACTCTGAACCATCATATATTGTAAACTCGTAACATTGGTTGATAGATTTTATACCTTGAGAATGAATATAATAACTAAAAAAACAGAATAGGATGAGAAATTTAATTTTCATGATTTTAAATATCAATATTAGCCACTTAAAAATGTGACCTCAATAAAAATTTAAAGGGGAATTTCTTAAAAAATTAAAACAACTCCATCAATCTAACTGCCTCCATTTGGAATTGTTATTTGGAGAGATTTTACGAAGTGTTTTAATGAGTGTAGCCGTTTTTTGAATCTTGACTCCATCTGAATAAATGCTAACAATTTCGTCTGCTTTCGCATCCAAAAAAATACGGATAAGGTAATTTCCAATCGATTTGTTATAAATCGATTCTAAAGAGAGTAAACTGTTTTCGATGGTTTGTTTTGCAGTGCTTTCATTAGATGAAAAAACATCCATTCCTTTACGGTGATAGTCGTACAAAATGGTTCTGTAATTTTTCAATTTTGGAGACAATAAATTATCTATCAATAAAAAACGGTTTTGAGTACCAACCACATTCTGCCAAGATTGAATTCCACTCTGCTGCGCCTGCAACATTACATTCTGTGCTTCTTTTAAATAAGGTTCTCCACCGTACCTTTTAAAAGTATCTGCATCTGCCCCCAAAATAATCTGCGTATAAAATACAATGGTAGAAATTAAATTGCTATCAAAAGAATTTGGATTGTAAATAAACGGATCAAATTCATTGTAGGTAAACGAAAATTTTTCATCTCTTATATTGAGTACTGGCGAATCGTAAGTAGATCCGTAAATGGGTCTTGTAGACTGTACTTGAATCGATGCTTGAAACGAATTATTATCTCTCGAGGTAATGATGATATTCATCGCGCAATTAATGCGTTCTTCAACCTTTACTTCTTTGTCTGTCCATTGAGTTTGGTTTATAAACTCTGACAAGGATTTTTCCAAAGTTTTAAAAACTTGCACATTAGAACCTTGAACTTGGGCAGCATTTACCGTCACCAAACAATTCAATTCTTGAGCAGGTATGCTTAAGGGTGAAAAAAACAAGAAGAAGAGTACAATTTTTTGTTGCATTTTTTATGGGTTTAAACGGGTGAAATGGAAATCAAAAAAATGAGAAACACTGTTTAGAGGTTTCCTTATAAATTTAATTTGACAATAATTTCATTGAGTATATCAACAGCAACAGCGTCTTTAGATTTTAAATCAAAAGGCTTCACCTTTAAAGCTGAATCTATAATGGTAATTTTGTTCGTATCGGTTGCAAAACCAGCTCCTTTGTCTTGCAAGGAGTTCAAAACGATCAGGTCTAAATTTTTGCGTTTCAATTTAGCGCTTGCATTTTCCAACTCATTGTTTGTTTCCAGAGCAAAACCAACCAAAAACTGATGTTCTTTCAATTTTCCTAAAGAAGCTAAAATATCTTTGGTGTTTTCTAATATGATCTCTAACGTTGCTTCCTTCTTTTTTATTTTCTGAGTAGCAACATTTTTTGGTTTATAATCGGCAACAGCTGCAGAAAGAATGGCAATATCGCAGCCTGCAAAATGTGCATGGGCAGCAGTGTACATCTCTTCGGCAGATTGCACATCAATTCTGGTTACCAAAGGATGCTGAATTGTTTGATGGGTAGGACCTGAAATTAAAATCACTTCGGCTCCCATATTTGCAGCGGTTTCAGCAATTGCAAATCCCATTTTACCCGAAGAATGGTTTCCAATAAAACGAACAGGATCGATTGCTTCATAGGTAGGACCTGCAGTCATCATGAGCTTTTTTCCTTTTAAAGGCAATTGAGATAACAACTCTTTTTGGATAAACGCAACAATCTCTTCCGGTTCAGCCATTCGTCCTTCTCCTACCAAACCACTCGCAAGCTCGCCAGAGGTCGCAGGAATCATCCGATTACCAAAACGTTGTAATTTGTCTAAATTATTTTTAGTCGATGGGTGAATATACATGTCCAGATCCATTGCAGGTGCAAAAAATACGGGGCATTTTGCAGACAAATAAGTTGCCAACAACAAGTTGTCGCAAACCCCATTGGTCATTTTTGAAAGTGTATTGGCAGTTGCGGGAGCAATCAGCATAATGTCTGCCCAGAGACCAAGCGCTACGTGGTTATTCCACAATTCATTTTCTTCTTCCTTCTCGTAAAAAGTAGAATGAACCGGTTTTTTAGATAGCGTAGATAGGGTAAGAGGTGTGATAAAATCTTTAGCCGCAGGGGTCATAATTACCTGAACCTCTGCGCCTAATTTTATGAATAAACGAACTAAGCTAGCCGTTTTGTAAGCAGCAATTCCAGCAGTAATACCTAATAGAATTTTTTTACCGCTTAAAACTGACATCTTATTCTGTTTCTGGTGATCTATGATAAACTTTATTATTTAACCATTCTTCAACAGCTAAAGCAGTTGGTTTTGGTAATTTTTCATAAAATTTTGAAACTTCTATCTGCTCCTTGTTTTCAAAAACTTCTTCCAAACTATCGTTATAGGTAGCAAATTCATCCAATTTATCAACCAATTCAGTTTTTAAATCGTTGTTGATCTGGGTCGCTCTTTTTGCTATAATTGAAATTGCTTCATAAATATTTTCAGTCTGAGCTTCAATTTCATTTTTGTTATACGTAACAGTACTTGTTGCTGCTTTGGTTTCTTTATAGTCCATGGTTGTTATTTGCTTTTTTGTGTATTTTTTGTTTCCTCTTGTTTCATTAAAGTTTCTACTCTTGTTTGCTCTTTTTGTAGGGTCGCTAACATTTGATTCGAATCTTCCATATATTGAGATTCTGGGAAATTTCTTTTTAACTTTTCGTATGCTTCTATAGCATCTTTGATTCTCTCCAACTTTCTTCTATCAAAACTCTTCATTACAAAATCATGCGCTGCCTTTAATCGATAGTAAAGTGCTTCCTCTTTAAATTCTGAGCCTAAAAAGTCTGACAATAAATTGTCAAATGCCTGAATCGCTGCTTTGTAATTTCTTAAATCGAAGTCTGCCGTTCGGTAATAGGTTTTGGCAATTTCAAAAGATTTTCGTTGCAACTTGATTCTCAATTCTGCATAATGCTTGTTGGCTTCTGCTAATTTGTCTGAATCTGGATATGTATTGATGAATTCTTGAAAAGCATCTAAGGCTTTATTAGTATCTGTAGGATCTAAACTAAAAACTGGAGATGCCAACTTATAGCTATAAGCCGATAAAAAGGCGGCTTCTTCTTTCTTCGAACTTTTTGGGTAATTTTCTGCAAATCGATCAAAATAATACCCTGCTGTAGTATAGTTTTTTTCGTTGAAATTTGACTGTGCAACCATGTATTGGATACGTTCCATTTGTGGTCTTCCTCTGTAATAAGGCGTTATTTTTTCGAACAAACGTAAAGCCTTGCTGTAATCTTGAGATTCGTACAATTTTACAGCCATCTTGTACTGCTCTTCTTCGGAACCTTTATTCAGTACTTTTTGATATTCTCCACAAGAGAATAACAAAGCAGAAAGCACTAGTAAACAAGCTAAATTTTTAATTTTTTGCATCGGGCAAAATTACTAATTAAATATGGATTAATAAAAATATTTTTCACACTCTTCAAGGTGATTTGCAATATTGCATAAAAAACATCAAAAAAAACACATCATCATGCCAAAACTTTGTTAATCTACATTTTTTTGGAGCTTTTTCTCCTTAAAAACCTCTCTTTGAAGACCAAATCAAACAATTGTCGTTGGTCTTGTGAAAGAAAATTTTAAAATTTTCCAAAATTTTGATTCGAATTCTTTAGCAATATCAATCGTTTGGTGTGGTTTCTACCAAAACCAGATTGCGCCTTAAAAATCCGCTACAAATTTAGCAATTTTAGTTTGAAGTTCCGCACTTGCTTTTACCAAAGGCAAACGAACTTCATTGGAAGTTATTTTTAATTCTTGCAAGACGGCTTTGATTCCAGCAGGATTGTTTTCTTCAAAAATATAGTCGACCACATCCATCAATTGAAAATGGATTTGATAGGCCACTCTATTTTTTCCAGCTAATCCCAACTGAATCATCTCAGAAAATGCTTTTGGAAATGCTTGTCCTATAACAGAAATAACACCCGAACCACCCGCTAAGGTAATTGCCAAAGCCAGATCATCATCTCCAGAAATAACTAAAAAATCGGAAGGCTTATTTTTAATCAATTCCAAATATTGCTGCGTATTGTTTCCCGCTTCTTTTACAGCTACAACGTTCTCAAAATCATTTGCCAATCGCAAGGTGGTAGCTGCAGACATGTTTTTTGCAGTTCGACCAGGAACATTGTATAAAATAACAGGCACTGGAGAAACTTCTGCAATAGCCTTAAAGTGTTGGTAAAAACCCTCTTGAGTTGGTTTGCTATAATAAGGCGCTACTGATAGAATTGCATCAATATTAGAAAA
>Ga0257120_1000317_pt1 | contig 37178 bp, 33 predicted proteins | sample SI106_10metaG_FD_190153 | JGI IMG/M metagenome (GOLD analysis project Ga0257120, IMG submission 190153) | Marine microbial communities from Saanich Inlet, British Columbia, Canada - SI106_10 | ecosystem: Environmental > Aquatic > Marine > Inlet | place: Canada: British Columbia | collected...
ACGCCATTTGCGCTGTCAATTCCAAATATTTCAGAGTAAACTATGAAAAGAGTTCCAAGCCCTAATACTCCAAGACCAACAACACCCAAGCCCATAACTGATCCGCCACCAAATGCGACTTCTAATGCTTTACCTAGCGAAACACGAGCAGCGTTAGTTGTTCGAACGTTTGCTTTCGTGGCGACTTTCATACCGAGATATCCAGCAAGCGCAGAACATACAGCACCCATAATGAAGGAAAAAGCAACAAGAGGACTTGAATTTGCCTCGCTTGCGCCTTTAAAAGCGAGAAGAATTGCTACTGCCACAACAAAAATGGCTAGCACTTTATACTCGGCCTTTAAAAAGGACATCGCTCCAACAGCTATGTTGTCAGCGATTTTGACCATTTTTTCTGTTCCTACTTCTTGCTTAGAAACCCAAGCACTTTTCCAAGCCACATATAATAGGGCTACTATGCCCATTGCCGGCATTGCGTAAATCAAGCTATCCATTTTATCTTCTGATTTTTAATAGGTTAAATGAGGAATACCCTCATTTTTTTTTGAGCCTGCAAAGATAACAGCCTGTTTTAATAATCAACACCTTGAACATCATTAAAAAATGAAGCTGAATAATAGGCTGGCAGAACTAAAAAAATATTGACCTTCTATATAATAGGTTGGTGCAGGGTATTCAATTTGATTATACCATGTCGCATTATAAATAAGTCTTGTTGTGAAAGCAACCCCAAGTCCAGTGTCCAGAAACAAACCTGGACCAATTGTCAATTGCTTAACTGTATTTATATCGGATTCATATCCAAAAGGAAATTGCGAAAATCCCGTTTGAGATCTAAAATTCAATCCATTTACATAAGCTAGATAGCTAAGGCCAAATCCCGCCTCAAAAAATGGTTTAACGAATCTATCTTGCCCCAACAACCATCTAGCATTTATATTACCATTCAACATGGTATATCTATAGAACTGCATTGAAGTACCTAATCCAAAATGCCAGTGATCATTTGCTCTGAACCATTTTGTATAACCTATTCGCAATGCGAAAGGCATACCGAATGTCAGTCCGGCATCGATTTCATTGATAAATCGTTTTTTTATTGGAACCAATGAGATACGAGGTGCTTTGATTCTTTTCGTATTCGTTGAACTAGGGTTACTAATTTGAAATCTAATTGAGTCCCTCTCGATATTCATAATTCCAGACTTCGTTTTTAACTGCAAGTAATTATTCGCAATCAGGATTACCATGCCAGATTCAACACTTCCATCCAAAAGTTGAATCTTAGCATACGTCTGTGCATTTGTGATGGTGGTAAAAATGGAAATGCCGACTATGAGTATTATTCGCAACAACTTCATTATTAGCAAATTTCTGAATACTTTGTAACATTCGTGTCTAATTAGGAACATATAACACATCAACATTTTATTAAAGTAGTAACCAACCAAATGAAACTTGCGTCTAATTCGTTTTTGAGACCTATTTTTAACCTCTCCAAACTATTTCAACATGAAAACACCAATTAAATTCACTGGAACTATCCTGCTTGCCGCACTGGCGTTCAGTAGTTGCAAGAAATTCAACCAAACGAAAGTATATACGGCAAATCAGCCAGTCTATATGAGCTATGAGGATTTGCGTTCTTCCATTCAAAGCGACAACAACAGGTCGCTCGTAAAACCGGGTAAAATATTAGTGAAGGATAATTTTGTTTTCATCAATGACTTTGAAACTGGAATACACATTTACAACAACGCAAATCCCGCATCACCTCAGCACATCGGGTTTATCAATATTCCTGGAAACGTTGACATGGCGGTTAGGGGCAACACGCTATATGTGGATAGCTACATTGATATAGTCGCGATTGACATATCCGACCCGACCAATATTAGAGAGGCTACAAGAGCCTTGAATGAGCTATCGTATACAATCCCAACGACAATAGATTACAATTACCCGGTGTCGGAAGTTGATCGCAATCAGGGAGTTGTATCAGACTATAAGGTCGTGGAAGTAAAAGAAACATGTGAGAACAATGAGTGTGGTTCCGCCTATTATGATGCCGTGGCAGTAAATGGCGGTAACTGGGGAGGCAGCATGATGACTGATGACGGAACTGTCGTTAATTTTGCTGATAACTCTAACACCGTTCGAAGTCTTTCTGGCTCTTTGAGCGCTGACGCTGCTGCAGGTTCAATGGCAAGATTCCTTCTTGTAAAGGATTATCTGTACACTATATCTGACGAGTCTACTGTCAAAGTTTTCTCATTATCAGACAACTCAATCTCTTTCGTCACATCTTTCAATCCTTGGTCTGATGGATGGGGAGCTGGAACAATTGAAACTTTGTTCTTATTGAATAATCATCTGTTAATAGGATCTACAAGTGGTATGTTGGCATATAATGTTTCTGATGCAAGCAATCCAGAATATGTTTCTAATTATGAGCACATGACTTCATGTGACCCTGTTGTTGCTAATAGCGATTACGCTTTTGTGACTTTAAGATCAGGTGTTGACTGTGGAAGAAATGATATCAACCAATTAGATATTGTAAATATTTCTGAAATGATGAGTCCATATTTAGAGCATTCTGTTCCAATGACTAACCCTCATGGCTTGTCTATCGATGCTGAAAAGAATCTGCTCTTTGTTTGTGATGGAGAATCTGGAATGAATGTATATAATGTATCAAATCCAACAAGTCTTAGGGCTCTAGCGAGAAGAACAGGCGATTCTTACGATGCCATTACTTCAAACGATATTGTTTATGTGATCGGTGATGAGGGACTTGTACAGTACAGTTATACTGAGGAAGGCCAATTAACTCAAATAAGTACCATCAGCTTAGATTAACATCCATTAAGAAACTATTGGCACAATCATTGAAATAAACTAGCTTGGTTAGCGTTAAAGTACGCATAGGTTAGTAGGTTTAGTTTAGTAAAGGGCTCTTGCAGAATATCCAAGCAAGAGCCCTTACTATTTCAGGACACAAAAAAAGCCGATGGATTACATCGGCTTTTTTTGTGTTATTTCTGTTTGAATTAGACTAAGTACATAGCCTCTTTTACTAGTTGCATCACCTTGGGAACTGTTGGAACTGCAATTTCTATCAAATTTGGAGTGAAAGGAAACGGAGTATCTGTTTGCGTAGCTCTCGTAACAGGGGCATCCAAGTAATCAAAAGCATCTTTTTGAATGCGATATGCAATTTCACTTGAAATTGAAGAGTAAGGCCAGCTTTCCTCAACTATTACACAACGACCAGTCTTTTTTACCGATTCAACAACCGTCTTGACATCAAATGGTCTTATCGTCCTTAGATCAATTACTTCACAACGAATGCCATCCTTAGCTAATTCATCTGCCGCGGATAAAGCTACTTTCATGATCTTTCCAAAAGAGACGATGGTAACATCCTCACCCTTCCTAACAACATCAGCTTTTCCAATAGGAATAATATACTCGCCATCAGGCACTTCACCTTTTTCGCCATACATCTTTTCAGACTCAAGAAATACTACCGGATCATTATCTCTAATTGCAGCTTTCAACAAACCTTTCGCATCCGCTGGATTCGATGGTGTTAAAACTTTCAAGCCAGGAACATGAGCATAAAAGGCTTCAAAGCTTTGAGAATGCGTTGCGGCTAATTGTCCAGCCGTTCCGTTTCCCCCTCTAAACACAATTGGCACGTTATACTGACCACCGGACATTTGCAACATTTTGGCTGCACTGTTTATGATTTGATCAGCTGCTAGAATTGCGAAATTCCATGTCATGAACTCCACAATAGGTCGTAAACCATTCATAGCAGCACCAACTCCGATTCCAGCAAACCCGAGTTCAGCAATTGGTGCATCAATAATTCGCTTTGGGCCGAACTCATCAAGCATTCCTTGACTTACTTTATACGCACCATTATACTCGGCTACTTCTTCCCCCATAAGAAAGACTCTTTCGTCCTTTCTCATTTCCTCTACCATTGCCTCTCTAAGCGCTTCTCTAAACTGTAGTGTTCGCATAAGTTCTAAATATCGAAAGCGGCAAAAATAAGCTCCAAGTTGTATGAAAGGTTGAATTTTGACCAATCATTTTAGAATACAGCAATTTGCGCGAACAAAATACTTTGTCAATCGTCCCAACATATGATTTGAAGTGATATAAAACGCGGATCGAAAACTCCATTTAGTAACGAAAAATTACTTTTGCAATTCGTTTGAAATAACATAGAAAAGCTCAGTTCATGAATATTCTAGTATGTATAAGTAAGGCTCCAGATACCACGAGCAAAATAACATTCAAAGACTCCAACAAAACATTTAATGAAGATGGCGTTCAATTCATTGTAAACCCGTATGATGAGTGGTATGCACTTGTACGAGGTTTAGAATTGAAAGAAGCGCAGGGTGGCAAGGTCACAATCATTAGTGTTGGCGGATCCGATTATGAGCCAATATTGCGCAAAGCATTGGCCATTGGCGCTGACGAAGCTGTGAGAATAGACGCTTCACCCATCGATTCTGATCAAGTAGCGGGAGAAATCTCGGGTTATGCAAAAACTCAAGCTTTTGACCTTATTCTTTGTGGTAAGGAAACCATTGACTACAATGGTTCTAATGTCGGAGGAATGATTGCTGCACATCTGAACATTCCTTTTATTTCAAATGCGTCCAAATTGGATGTTAATGTTACGAATGCACACATTGAAAGAGACATGCAAGGTGGTACTGAAGTATTAGAAGCTGCTACACCTGCTGTTATTTCATGCGCCAAGGGAATGGCGGAACAACGGATTCCAAACATGAGAGGTATAATGGCCGCTCGTTCAAAGCCGTTAAACGTCCTTCCGTCATTTGGCGCATCGTCAAACACAGAAATCGTTTCATTTACATTACCAGCAGATAAAGGTTCTGTCAAGCTCATTGATCCTGAGAACGCTGAAGAATTGATAAACTTATTACATACAGAGGCAAAAGTCATATAATCATGAACGTATTAGTATTTGCAGATAACACAAATGGAACAATCGCTAAAGCTGCTTTTGAAGCAGTTTCTTATGGAGCTAAAATTGCTTCCGATACAGGAGGTAGCGGCTCAATTGTAACTTTTGGAAACACGAACAGCGACTCCCTAAATGAATTAGCCTCTTATGGCTTGACTGACATAAGGGTTATGCCTTCCTTAACAAACATGGATCCTATGCAAATAGGATCTTTAGTTGAAGCCGCGGCTAATGAAACTGGCGCTGATCTAATTATTTTCTCACATGACTATACTGGTAAATCAGTTGCGCCTATAGCAGCCGCAAAACTGAATGCTGGCATGGTAAGCGGGGTTCTTGATTACCCTTCCACAAACGATGATTTCACCGTTAAGAAAGGCGTTTTTTCTGGTAAAGCTTTTGCTGAAGTAAAAATCAATTCAGACAAAAAGGTAATTAGCTTATTCCCCAATTCGATAGCCAAAACCAAGGGAAATGCTGAGGCCAATTTAATTGAGTTTAATGCCGAAGTTGGCGCTCCGTCTGTTATAATTAAGGAGTTCAAATCTAAAGGTGGAGATGGTATTCTCCTAACAGAGGCTGAGTTGGTTGTTTCAGCCGGTCGAGGCTTAAAAGGTCCAGAAAACTGGGGAATGATTGACGAATTAGCGAAAGAGTTAGGAGCGGCTACCGCATGTTCTAGACCGGTTGCTGATATTGGTTGGAGACCACATCACGAGCATGTTGGACAAACAGGTATTGCGATTCGCCCCAACCTTTATATCGCTGCGGGAATTTCAGGAGCCATTCAACATCTTGCGGGTGTAAACGGAAGTAAAGTAATAGTGGTGATAAATACAGATCCAGAAGCTCCATTCTTCAAAGCCGCAGACTATGGTATAGTCGGTGATGCTTTTGAAGTAGTTCCTAAACTAGTAAATGCTGTTAAGGCATTTAAAGCAAACCAAGCTTAAGATCTTCTTGAATGATGGATAAGACAAAAATCAAACTTGAGATTCTTGGCTTGTCGTATAGTCAAACTCAGACCGGTGCCTACGCTCTTGTTTTGGGTGAAGCTGACGGTAAGAGACGTCTGCCAATCATTATTGGGAACTTTGAAGCTCAGGCTATAGCAATTGAGCTTGAACAAATGAAACCAAGTCGCCCACTCACGCATGATATTTTTAAATCCTTTGCAGACAGCTTTTCTATCGAAGTGAATCAAGTGATAATATATAAGCTAGTGGAAGGTATTTTCTTTGCGAAATTGATTTGCTCAGGTGGAGGCAAGACAGAGATTGAAATTGATACTCGTACCAGTGATGCGATTGCGCTTGCAGTCAGATTTAAATGCCCCATTTTCACATTTGAAACTATCCTTTCATCAGCTGGTATAATACTTGAAGATGACGAATTTGAATCATCTCCTGCAGCAGCTGGGCATGATCATGAAATCTCCATTCCAAATGATGATAAAGATTTGCATGGTTCAATGTCCATTCCAGAATTAAATTCTGAATTAGAAAAAGCTCTAGAGAATGAGGATTACGAAAAAGCCACGGTCCTCCGAGATGAAATAAAGAAACGAGGTTAACCAACCTATTCTCTATTTTGCGAGAGCGAATTCAATAAATGGTAATCTCAATCGCTAAAGGTTTCTTAGGAATAGCAGTTCTTGTCGGAATTGCTTGGCTGGCCAGTAACAATCGAAAAAAATTGAATGGTCACTTGTACTAAAGGGCCTTGGATTTCAATTAATAATTGCCATTCTTGTCCTTAAAGTTCCATTTGTATCAGCCATTTTTAATTGGATGAGCCGCGGGTTTGCTAAGATCATTTCCTTCACTGATAGCGGGTCAAATTTTCTTTTTCGGTCATATGAGACCGGTGAGGTTGCCCCCGAAATAATGAACTTCGTATTTTATATTCTTCCGACCATAGTTTTCTTTTCGGCAATAAGCGCAATCCTTTATTAATATGGATTCTTACAGCGCGTTGTCTTTGGATTTGCATGGGTGATGAAGAGGCTTATGAACTTAAGCGGAGCTGAAAGCTTATCGGCAGCCGGCAATATATTCTTGGGTCAAACCGAATCACTGCTTCTAGTTCGTCCATATTTGGAAAAGATGACTCGATCCGAAATCATGTGCCTAATGACCGGTGGAATGGCTCATGGGCATACCTAGCGAGGATATTGTCCTAGTCGGGCAGTTACTGGGTAAAAACAATCTTAAATGAATTTTACGCATACTCCAGCTTAGGAGAAATGAAATCAATGGGTGTGTTCAGTAGTGAAAATCAATCATCATGTCTACATATATCCTCTGCGGATTCGCAAATTTCGCATCCATCGGCATTCAGATTGGTGGAATTGGATCACTCGCGCCAGGTCAGAAAACAACATTGAGCAAGCTTGGCTTGTATGCTCTGCTGGGCGGAACTCTAGCTTGTTTATTTAAGGCAAGTATCTTAGGTATGTTTTATTAATTGTGAATAGAATCTTGATAGATTCTACTCTATTTTATTGTGTACCCCAAAGTTCTTATTGACATTTGAGCAAAACTCGCTCATGCAGCAATATCATAATCTTTTGCGTCATATAATCGATACCGGAACCTGTAAAATGGACAGAACTGGTGTGGGTACAATCAGCATCTTTGGACACCAAATTCGGTTTAATCTCAGCGAAGGATTCCCTGTTCTCACTACGAAAAAGCTTCATCTGAAGTCCATTATACATGAGCTATTATGGTTTTTACAAGGAGACACTAACGTTAAATACCTAAAGGAAAATGGAGTTAGAATTTGGGATGAATGGGCGGATGAAAACGGAAATTTAGGACCTGTTTATGGACACCAATGGAGATCTTGGTCAAAACCAGATGGTTCAACTGTAGATCAAATCTCCAATTTAGTTCAAGGATTGAAAAACAATCCCGACTCGAGACGTCATATCGTAAGTGCATGGAATGTTGCCGACATCCAAAACATGGCTCTACCTCCTTGCCATTGCCTTTTTCAATTTTATGTTGCCGATGGCAAACTCAGCTGCCAGCTATATCAGCGCAGTGCAGATGTTTTTTTAGGAGTACCATTCAATATTGCTTCTTATGCGCTCTTAACCTTAATGCTGGCGCAAGTTTGTGATCTAGAGCCTGGCGACTTTGTTCATACCTTCGGAGATGTGCACTTATATTTAAATCACATTGACCAAGCCAATGAACAGCTATCTAGAGATTTTAGAAAGCTGCCGACCATGGAGATTAATACTGAAGTGAATGATATTTTCGACTTCACTTTTGATGACTTCAAACTTGTTGGTTACGATCCTCACCCTCATATTAAGGCAACTGTAGCAGTATAAATGATTATCTCATTAATTGCCGCTGTGGCGAAAAACAATGTAATCGGTGTAAAGGGAGATTTGCCTTGGTACCTGCCTAAAGATTTAAAATTCTTTGCTACCACTACGCGCGGTCATCACGTGATAATGGGTAGAAAGAACTATGACTCAATTCCTGAAAAATACAGACCTCTTCCACATCGGCCTAACATAGTGGTAACTAGAAATCCCGAATTCCATGATTCCAACATAGATATATTCACTTCAATCCAATCAGCCATAGACTTTGCGAAAAGTAAAAATGAGAAGGAAGTATTCATTATTGGAGGTGGCGAGATTTACAACCAAACCATTCAGCTAGCTGATAAACTATATCTAACGCATGTTGATACCGAAATAGATGGAGACACACATTTCCCAAGCTTCAATCAATCTGAATGGACGAGAGAGTTAGTGCTAGAACAAGAACAGAATAATGTTCATAATCATTCATTCAAAACATACATATACAACAGAATTGATTGATATTGGTCATTCACTAAATTTGTGACTCATGGTTAAGACTGCATTTTCCTTATTGACATTTATATCAACTCGATTTTGGGTGGTATTGGTGCTGTTATCTGTCTTCACAATTGGGTGTAGTGACTCTGAACGAGATAAAGATGTAGAAACACTTACAGCAAAGGAAATGGCGCTTGCTTATCATATTATGGATGACGCTTGGCGCGAAGTACATAGGATTGCCTTGCAAGACACCTTAATAGGTAGTCCAGATACATTAACCATTGACAACTTTGGGCTGAACACTTGTGTGGAGCAATTCAGTGTAAGTGATACGGTAGCAGTTTTTCCATTGACCATGTCAATCAAATATGGCTTTAAAGATTACAAAGCAAATCCTGATAAAATATGCGATGATGGCTTTGAGCGTTCAGGTTTCATTTATGCATCCTTTTCAGGTAAGTATTTGAATAAAGGAAGTGAAATCGAAATCACCTTTGACGATTACTCTAAAGACGGGTTCACGGTTGAGGGAACTTCTAGACTGACCAATTTAGGATTGAACAGCAATGGCTATATGCGTTTTTTATGGGAGGTTGAGGATTGCCGCATCACATCAACAAATACAGATTTCACTTGGGAAGGCACTCATACGAACATTTGGGTAGCTGGCAGATCAACAACAGATCAGGGCGCAGTGGATGATGATGTTGTATTGATAACCGGTATTAGCCAAGGAAGGAATAGTAGAGGGAATACCTTCGTCAATGAAATTACCTCGTCCTATACTTCTGATTTGAGTTGTCAGTGGTTTACTGCGGGTAGATCTGAGTTAGACATACCGAATTTGGAAGCAAGATCCATCAATTTTGGAGACAAAACAAAATGTGATAACATTCTAATCGAAAGACGAAACAACACCTACTTCGATGTCGAAATCCCTTATTAGGCATTAGGCTGCTCTTAGCTTTCGAAAGCTAGATTGATCTAATTTCTTCTTAGCGTAATCTATAGAAACTTTAAATGTTTCCGGCTTTGGTTCTTGAGAAGGCAATTCATACATGGCATCACGCATTATCGCTTCGCAAATTGATCTGAGCCCTCTCGCGCCCAGTTTATATTCCATTGCTTTCTCAACAATATAATCCAAAACTTGCTTATCAAATGAAAGCTTAATGTCCTCCATTTCAAACAGTCTAACATACTGCTTGATAAGGGCATTTTTAGGTTCTGTCAGAATTCTTCGCAGCGCTGATTGATCCAATGGATTTAAAAATGATACCAAAGGAAGTCGACCTATTAATTCTGGAATTAGTCCGTACTCTCTAAGATCAGATGGAGATACATATTGAAGCAAATTTTCCTTTTCTACTTCCCCATCCCCTTTATTGTTTCTATATCCTATCGCTGAGGTATTAAGTCTGCGTGAAATAATTCTATCAATTCCATCAAAGGCCCCGCCACAAATAAAGAGTATGTTCTTTGTATCCACCTGCACCAATTTCTGTTCTGGATGCTTTCTTCCACCTTGAGGTGGGACGCCAACCGTGGAACCCTCTAAAAGCTTGAGTAATCCTTGTTGAACACCTTCTCCACTAACATCTCTTGTTATCGAAGGATTATCACTTTTCCGGCTGATCTTATCTACTTCATCAATAAATACAATACCGCGCTCGGCTGCTTCCACATTATATTCAGCCGCCTGCAACAATCTGCTCAATATGCTCTCCACATCCTCTCCTACATATCCAGCCTCAGTAAGAACTGTAGCATCAGCAATACAAAATGGCACATTCAACACTTTAGCAATAGTTCGCGCCAACAGGGTTTTACCTGTACCCGTTTGACCGACAAAAATCATATTACTCTTTTCGATGAGCACATCGTCATCTTCACCAACACTCTTCTGAGATACTCGTTTGTAATGATTGTAAACAGCAACGGCCAAGCTTCTTTTGGCCTCATCCTGACCAATTACAAACTCATCTAGGTGGCTTTTTATATCGGTAGGCTTCAGTAAATTAACACTTCCAAGAACACTTTCTCGAAGTCGTGTACTCATTTCCTCATCAACAATGCGGGAAGCTTGTTGAATACATCGATCGCAAACATGACCTGTAATGCCCGCAATCATTACGGCAGTCTCACGCTTGTCCCTTCCGCAAAACGAGCACTTAATCTGGTCTTCTGTTGCAGTTGCCATGATGTTTATACTTTTTTGAGTAGAACTTCGTCTATCATTCCATATTCCTTGGCCTCATCGGCTCTCATCCAATAATCTCGATCGCTATCATCCCAAACCTTTTGTTTGGTCTGACCCGAGTGGTTAGCAATGATATCGTAAAGTTCTGTTTTGAGCTTTTGAATCTCCTCGGCAGTAATCATAATATCCGAGGCTTGACCACCTACACCACCCATAGGTTGATGTATCATTACACGTGCATGCCTCAGTGCGGTGCGTTTTCCTTTTTCACCGGCACATAAAATTACAGCTCCCATTGAAGCCGCCATTCCAGTACAAATAGTAGCCACATCACAACCTATATATTGCATAGTATCATAAATACCAAGTCCAGCGTATACAGATCCTCCTGGACTATTAATGTAAATCTGAATATCCTTTGCTGAATCTGCTGATTCAAGAAACAAAAGTTGAGCCTGAATTACGTTCGCAATAAAATCATCAATAGGAAGACCTAAAAAGATGATTCTATCCATCATCAATCTTGAGAAAACATCAACCTCACGAAATGGCATTGGACGCTCTTCAATTACTGTTCGCGTCATTCCACTTGGTGAAGCGGCTTTCATATACTCGTCCACTGATAACCCGCTCATGCCCATATGATGGACAGCATATTTTCTAAACTCCTTATCGTCTGTCATTCTAGAATTTTAAAAGGTTTGAAACTTGGTCAAGGAAATTTCCTTTACCCTGCTTCGTGGAGGCTAATTTAACGAATTCGTCAAACGACACTTCTTTTTCCTGAAGCTTAACGTTTTCCTGATAAAATGCCATCAATTTTTCGTCTAAGATTTGATCATAAAGTTTTCTGACTTCTTCCTCCTTCTGAAGGAAGTTTTGAGCAAACTGGTCGAGCATTTTATCGTCCATTTCTTGCTGTCCAAAACTTGCAAATTGAGCCTTTATATTAGACTTTACTCTATCCTGTATCTCAGGAAAGTCGACCTTTATTTCGTTGTTCTTCGCCAACTTAGATTCAATAATCTGAAGTTGCATGTAGCGGCTATAATCTCCATACTCGCGATCAATATCTTCCTGACTAACAGGTTTTTCAGCATTTTGACCATTCATCAAGAGCCATTTTTTCAAGAATTCGTCTGGAAGTTGCAGGGCTAAACGCTCCATCAGTTTTTCAGAAATATCTCTACGCAATTTTTTATCAGAATCATTAGCTAACTGCTTTTCTAAATCTGTAGAAATCTTAGACCTAAACTCTTCTTCAGTTGATGCCGCACCGGGACCTAAAACTTGGTCAAACAATTCTTGATTCAATTCATGTGGATCAATGTTATGTATTGAATCCACTTTCAGCAACCATTGCTTAGGGTAATCGCTAATTTCTGAAACAGGGATACCAAGCATTGCCGATAAATCCGCGTCTCCTTTACTCATCTTTGATGGCTCAACTAACAATTGATCTTCAATTTTGAGTCCGATTAATTTCTTCTTTGCATCTTTATTCTCAACATATTCAATAACAACGGTACTGTGGTTATGAACTCCTCCCGCAACTTTCTTTCCGTCCTTATCTACTTGATAAAAGGTGCCATATATCATGTCTTTTTCAGATGCAACATCCACATCTTGCGACTGTCCAAATCTTCTTTGGAAGTCTCTAACATACTTATCAATTAGCTCATCGTTTACTGCTATTTTGTACTTAGCAAACTTATCCTTAGCGCTAAGCTCAACATCAAATTTTGGTGCTAGTCCAAGTTCATAGACGAACTCATACTTATTTTTAAAATCAAGTGAAAAGTCATCCTGATCATTCGGAAGTGGCTGACCAAGAATATCTAACTCATTTGATTTTATATGATCATTAAGATTTTGGGAGAGTAGTTTATTTAGCTCTTCGGCTAAGACTGATTTCCCGTACATTTTTTTCGCTACCCCAAATGGCACTTTACCAGGGCGAAAGCCTTGTAAAGTCATTTTCTTTCTGTAGTCATTCAAGATTTTCTTTACCGGCTCTTCATAATCTTCAGGACCGATTTCAATTTTGACCCGTGCATTTAGCTCGTCAATATTTTCTTGGGTAACATTCATTTTCGTGGAACTTTTAAATAAAAAAGACCGTTTTTCAGGCGGTCTTTAAGCTTTTGAGAGATGTCTATCAGGCCAATGCCTTGGGTTAAAAAATGGCGATCCGAATTACTTTGAATCGCATTTTTAGTTGTGTACGGATGGAGGGGCTCGAACCCCCACGCCTCGCGGCACTAGATCCTAAATCTAGCGCGTCTACCAATTTCGCCACATCCGCATTTTTAAAAAGAACACCCTTCTCTTAAAAAGGGACGCAAAGATATAATTATTCATTATTCTCAATAGCAAAAACGACCCTTGAAAAATTACATTTGTTACATAAACGATTTCATGAAAATTTACCCTTCAGAAACCCCGATTCCAAAATTACACGGGCACTTATTAAGCTCGATCGGCCCCAGACCAATCGCATTTGCGAGTACTATGGACAAGGAAGGAAACCCAAACCTCAGTCCATACAGTTTTTTTAATGTCTTCAGTGCTAATCCGCCTATTGCAATTTTTTCTCCTGCAAGAAGAGGAAGAGATAACACAACTAAGCATACCTACGAGAACCTAAAGGAAACAAATGAGGTTGTGATTAATGTTGTGAACTACGAAATCGTAGAACAAATGTCATTGTCTAGCACCGAATACGCGAAAGGGGTAAATGAATTTGAGAAAGCCGGACTAACCCCAATTGAATCTGAACTCATAAAGCCATACCGAGTAAAGGAGTCTCCGGTTCAACTAGAATGCAAGGTAAAGGAGGTTGTAGAGCTCGGTACAGAAGGGGGTGCCGGAAATCTTATTATCTGTGAAATAATCTTGATGCATATCAATGATGAGGTCCTTGGAGAAGATTGGAGAATTGATCAAAACAAAATTGATTTAGTCGGTCGCTGCGGAGGTAACTGGTATACCAGAGCTAGCGGTAGTTCTCTATTTGAGTTAGCTAAACCATTGGCAAGCCTTGGAATTGGTGTTGATCGAATTCCATTGGACATCAGGAATAGCAACATCTTAACAGGAAACAATCTAGGGCAGCTTGGCAATATTGAAACTTTTCCAAACGAAACTGACGTGAATGATTTTCGTTTGATGGAACTCGCAGATATATTTGTCGCTAATGAAGACAATGGGGTTCAATTAGAAATTGAGCTTCACAAAAAGGCAAAGGAATATTTAGACAAAGGGAAAGTGCAAGAAGCTTGGATGACCCTCTTATCTTTCAATAATTAATATGGACATAGAAGGAAGCGTTAAGATCGTATTAGATACGCAAACATTCAACTCTGGATTTCAGAAACGTGAATTTGTAATTACTACCAAAGAGCAATATCCGCAGGATATCAAATTCGAATTGATAAAGGATAGAATTGACATCATTGATGCTTATAAACCAGGGGAAACAATCAAGGTTCATTTTAATATTCGTGGTAATGAATACAACGGTAAGTATTACGTCAACCTTCAAGCATGGCGAATAGAGAGCGTTTCCTCGTCCGCTCCTGAAATGTCTCCTTCGGATAATTCAGGCTTCCCTGAGGAACCGCCAGCAACGTCAGATGAGGTCATTGAAAACGATTTACCATTCTAGTAAAGATTAGAACTAGATGATTGATGGCTATATAAAATTCGTTCGCAGATTTTTACCAACGCCATTTAGCATTGCTCTTCTTCTCACGGCATTCAGCCTAGTTGCTGTTATTGCGGTCAACTTTTCGACTAATTCATCGATAGTCTCTAATTCATTTACCTGGTGGGCAAATGGACTCTGGACTCAGAACCTCCTTGTGTTTGCTATGCAAATGATGCTAATGTTGGTCTTAGGCCATGTCCTAGCATTAACCCCTATAGTAGATAGAATCATCGGATATTTAGTTTTTAGAGCACACGACACTGCTTCTGCTGCTGCGTTAGTGAGCCTTTCAGCGCTGATCGTGGGCCTATTTAATTGGGGACTTGGATTAATCTTTGGAGCAATCCTTGCTCGAAAAGTCGGAGAGGAATTCTCAAAAAGAAAATCTGTTTTAAATTACGCACTAATCGGAGCAGCAGGATACTCAGCACTCATGATATGGCATGGTGGTATTTCAGGGTCGGCATTAATTAAAGTTGCAGAACAAGGCAACTTACAGCAACTCTTGGATGGGATTTTAAGTCCGAATGAGATGGCCGTTTTGCCTCTAAGAATAGGTCTCGAGGAAACAGTATTCAGTATTCAGAATGTCACTACAAGCATTGCAATAATTGTTGCCGTTCCGCTGTGCCTTTTTATTATTGGTAAAAAGACCACTGGTAGAATCTATGATTTTGAAAAAGACAATAGCCAACCGAAGCACTCAATCAAAGACCATCTGGGCGCAGAACGATTTGATCAAAGTATTATCCCGGGTAAGATTGCTGGTATATTAATAATTAACTATTGCCTCTATACCGCACTATTCAAGACAGGTTTTCTCGAATTTTTCAGTCCTAACAATATCAATCTCACATTATTAGGATTATCCTTAGCCATGCATAAGAACATCAACTCTTTGCTTGGCGCCACTGATCAGGCCATTTCAGGAGCAAGTGGGATTCTACTGCAATTCCCTCTCTATTTTGGCATTATGGGACTATTCAGAGATAGTGGAATGATTGAGCATTTCTCCGATTATTTTATCGCAATAAGCAATGAGAACACATTCCCCATTTTCACATTTTTAAGTGCGGGTATGGTCAACATCTTTGTTCCAAGTGGAGGTGGACAATGGGTAATTCAGGGCCCTATAATTGTGAAAGCGTCCTTAGAGCTCGGGATTCCACTAAATAAATCAATTTTGGCCCTGGCATATGGAGATCAAATCACCAATATGCTTCAGCCATTTTGGGCACTTCCCTTATTAGGAATCACAAAGCTTAGCGTGAAGGACATTCTTCCATACACACTCATTATGTTTATGGTTGGGTTTTGCATCTACTTGGTAAGTGTCGCTGTTTAGCGCTTGGCAACCCTACCCTTCCATTTATAACCAATGCCAAGGGTTGAAAATAATCCAATAAGCACCACATAGAATGGGTATAGACCAGACAATATAAAGCCAACATACAATCTATGCCGAATACCATATTTGTATAACCAGCGCTTATGGTAGGCGAATTCAATAAGGGTCTTCAAACCAAACAGAAATACTATCCAAAAGACTCCATTCACAAATGGAATGGCAAATAAGCTAATTGCAAATACGAGGTTTATGATAAAAACTAATCCGCCAAATGTCTTCGCAATTTTGGATGGATATTTTATTGATTTTGCCGCCCAACGAATTCTTTGATTGCAGAATTCACTAAAATCGGCCGGAGGCTTAGTCCAAACTGAAGCATTTGACACCATTGCGCAGGTAGCTTGCTCTCCAAGCTTTTGTGCAAAAAACACATCATCACCGCTCTCAGTCTTAGACTCCAAGCTATCTCTATAGGTATTAATAGCTTCAGCGGAAATCATCATATTGGCACCATTAGCCATTATTGGATTTCGATACTTTACAAATGCCTCGGTCACGCATTGATTGTTTAAGTTCTCTGTTGATAGAATTTGCTCCCAAAAACTTTTTGATTTTAACTGAACCGGTCCAAACACAGCCCAAAACTTACCTGATCTAAGTCTAGCATACAGCTGAGACATGACGTTTGGTAATAATTGACAATCAGCATCCGTGAAATAGATAAATCCAGAATGAACATGTGATAGAGCCAACCGGAGACCATGCTTTTTACCGCTCTTAACATCAAGGCCATATTGAATTAAATCAAAATTATTCGATTTAAAGCTGGCCGCTATATTCGCTGATTCATCTTCTGAATGATCATCGATTAAAATAACTTTTACGCTGTCTGGCAGGTTTACCTGAGCATCAATTGAGGAAAGACATCTTAAGATGTTTTCTGCTTCATTCCTCATCACAATTATCACCGAAAGAGAGAATTGTTCTTTCTGATCTTGAATGACATTGGACTCATCTTTTTCTAGTTGAATCTTCTTATCAATAAAAATAAACACGGCAGTCCAAAGCACGAATGCAGATAGCAATATCCAGATCATACAGTTTTAAAAATCCTGTAGGTAAAAAGGATAACCGCTCCCAATAGAGCGGGTAGCGCAATATTGATCAACCAAACTGCCAAAACTCCAGTTGCGACAAGCCCAAGATCGAAATGAAAGAGGCTGAAATAACTCAAAGCCACCGCCTCCTTTATAAAGACATCTGGAATAGGAATAACCGATAAAATCGTACTTGAAAACAAAGTCACCATGGATAACCCAGCAATTTCAACCCAATTTGGAGAGTCAAAAAGAAGGCTGAATACAATGCCATATTGAATTACGAAAGTGGCAAACCTTAACAAAGAGAGTAAATAAAGCTTATTCAATAATTGATGCGAAAGTCCTGAAGCCCTTTCAATACTATTAGAATATCTCCTTAAAAAGGAAATTCCTCTCATCATTTTAATCGCAACATCCATTCTAAAAAACAAGAAAAGACTTACAATCCATAGTGCTAATAACATGAATTGAATTACAACTGCACCAATACTTCCAATAGACTCAAGAGCGAATGTCTCAAGCAAATAGATAAATCCTATTACACCAAAAGTTAGGGTAGCCATGGACTGAGCAAGGCCATTTATGATGGATAAAACAATGCCTGTAACTCTCTGCTCAGGGCCCAGAGCTAAAGTCCTACCAATGAACTCTCCCGACCTATTTGGAGTAAAAACTCCAAATGTGGTTCCTGTGAGCACCCCTTTTACAGCCGTTCTCCAAAAGACGTCCAATTTATCTCCAATCAACATATTCCACTTATACATCTCTATACCCCAGTTGGTAGTCACGCACATAACTCCAGCCAATATCAATCCAGCGAGATTTGCAATTGATAACGCGCTAGAGGCTGCGAATAACGAGGTCAAGGAAGTTTGATGAGTCTCTAAACGCTGGAAAATATAAAGGACTGCCGCTAAACTGACACCTATTTTCAGGGACCATGAAATATATTTTCGCGCAGCAAAAGGCAGGTTCTGTTCAGAACTTTTAGTTGAAAGCAAGGAGCGCAAAACTCCAACAAGTACATTCGAAATTCTATTATTCATCCTTATTGAGCACATCGACAAAAGTGGCGAAAGAAAAAATAATATTAGGAATAGACCCTGGAACGAATATTATGGGGTTCGGAGTGTTGTCCGTGAATAATACCAAGTTAAGCACTCTTGGTCTCGGAGCTGTGCATATTAAGGAGAATGATTACGGACTAAAACTCAAAATTATTTTCGAACGGACATCATCATTAATTAAACAATTCAAACCCGATGAGTTTGCAATCGAGGCTCCATTTTACGGTAAAAATGTACAGTCTATGCTGAAGTTGGGAAGGGCGCAAGGCGTTGCTATGGCTGCGGCATTAATGCAAGAAATACCAATAGCTGAATATAGCCCCCGAAAAGTAAAACAGTCGATTACAGGAAGTGGTGCCGCCTCTAAGGAGCAGGTAGCGGCAATGATTAAATCATTGGTGAATCTGGCAGAAATACCAAAGGACTTAGATGCTACTGATGGATTGGCTGTCGCGATTTGTCATTATTACCAAAGCACAAATAAATTTCCCTCAGCGGGAAAAAACGACTGGAAGAGTTTTTTAAAAAACAATCCGGATAGGATTAAATAACCATCTTGGATTTTATGTCAGATTGAACGGCTTTCATCTCATCAACAGTGAACGTCTTTTTCGGAAGGGAAAAATCAATGTCTGAAACATTATTTATTGGCACAAGGTGAATATGGGCGTGTGGAACCTCTAATCCAATTACAGCAACTCCAATGCGTTCACAATCCAACACATTACCCATCGCCTTAGCTACATTTTGGCTAAACATAAAGTATCTACCCAGATAGTCAGCTGGAAGATCAAAAATATAGTCTACCTCCAGTTTGGGAATAATAAGAGTGTGACCTTTTGCCAGAGGGTTAATATCCAGAATTGCGAAAAACTCATCATTTTCAGCAAGAAAGTATCCGGGTATATCCTTAGAAGCAATTTTTGAAAAAATAGAGGCCACTCTCTATCTTGTTATTTCTAAAATTTCCAGTTTTAGAATTCCATTTGGAACAGTAATCTCAGCTATCTCTCCAACCTTTTTACCTAGAAGACCCCTACCAAATGGCGATTCCACACTCAACTTACCTGCTTTCAAATCAGCTTCATTTTCAGCAACCAACGTATAAATCAATTCCTTCTTCATGTTCTGATTCATAATTCGAACAGTGGAAAGTATTAAAACCTTCTCTCTGTCCAATTGGCTTTCATCGACAATTCGCGCGTTACTCAAACGTTCTTCAAGCTTAGAAATGCGCATTTCCAACATTCCTTGCGCCTCTTTCGCAGCGTCATATTCAGCATTTTCAGATAAATCACCCTTATCACGAGCTTCGCCAATTTGTGCAGAAATCGATGGACGCTCAACTGTTTTAAGTTGATGGAGCTCAGCTTTAAGGTTTGCCATTCCTTGCTCTGTATAATATGTAATAGACATAGTATGAAAGTTTGTAAAACAGAAAAGAACCGCCATCAGACGGTTCTTCTATGAAGGTATGCTTTTCTCGGGTTTAAATACTCAATCGCAATCCGATTGTGTGAGTTCCTCCGAGTGGATTTGAGAAGCGATAGCCATAATCAAGGTTAAAACCCGTGTCTTCTTTCTTTTTAAATGGCAACATTAGTGACATTCCCATAGTAGGACCAGTGTTCGAATTCAATCTTCCCGATGACAAATCTGAAAATATACTCTCCTCATACACTAAGCCGCCTCGGACTGCGAAATACTTAAGAAATGCAAACTCTGCCCCAAATCTAATTTGATCTGGTGAGAAGGAATTGGATGTATAAGTTCCAGCCAAGGTTAGTCGGTAGTCTGAAGGTTTTCCATCCTCAGTTACTTCCGATGTTTCCACACCCTCTGATGTTCCCGTATTTTGCATTAAATAAATATCATATGACGCTCCAATATTCAGTAGTGCAGGCATTTCAAATCCCTCAGCTCGCTGATTTACTGTGAATTCCGCATCTTGTAGTAAGACAGTTGTTGCTAATCCGTCACCTGCGTAACGCAGTTTAGGTCCAACGTTACGCAGGGCAATTCCGAATTTTGCTCTATCGTCCTTACCAGTTACATATCTAATTCCTGCATCCAATGCAACTCCAGTTGCCCCGACATTATTAATTGATTCGCTCACTATTCTTATTGAGCCTCCACCTTGAATACTATTCGAAAAAGTTCTGGCGTAACCAATTGCCAAATTCAGAAACTGAGGACTGTAAGTTCCTTGTCCTCCATCTGGATTCGCTGTAGTTGTAATCGGAATATCTCCAAACGACATAGCGTTCACACTAATACCCAAAACTCCTGATTCTCCAACTCTTTGCGCAAAACCAAGTGAGTTGATTGAGATATCAGAACCACTGAACAATATTGCATTTGAATAATACAACTCGGTAGAGCTAATTCCACTCAAGCCAGCAATATTCCAATTAAAACTCTCAGACCCACTAATACTGGCGCTATTAGCGCCTCCCATACCTGCACTGCGCGCCCAAGGATTGATTAGCAACTGGCTTGATCCAGCCTGACCGATTCTCTCTTTGTTTCCTGCGAATGAAAACAGCACAGATAAAGAAAATCCAGCAGCCATTAAATATTTAGTTCCTCTCATAATTCGTTTCGTAATAAGATTAGAATGAGTTTAAGTCAATCGGCCTGAGAACTCCAAACCATTTTAATACAGTTTCTCCTAGTCCGGGCGCATTTACGTGAATGATATAAAGTCCACTTGCGATAGGAATTCCATCTTGGTTCTTCAAATCCCAGTCAATACTAGAGGAGGTTGGATCATCTTTCTCAAAAGTTCTAACCAGAACCCCATTCACCGTGAAGATGTTAATCGTACATTCCTGTGGAAGATTTATAACCTTGATTAAATACTCAAGACGTCCCGTTTCATATTCACTGTAAGCATAGTATGGATTAGGAACTGCTTTAATCTCAGATAGTTTATCCTGTCCAATTGTTTTGCTCAAAGTAGGCGCTATACTCTCTGTATTAAACGTGTAAAGGGGTAAACCATCATTTACAGTTTCGATGACATTTGCTGTCAAGCTTTCAAGAGTAAAAGTGGCAGCCTCTGCTTCGAATGCGTCACCCGCTCCAAAAGTGGTTGCTACAGGATTACCCGATGCGTCAGTTTGAGTTACCGTTACCTTACCAGCTTGCACATAGTAGGTTGAGCCAATGATGAGCGAAGCTCCCGGTAAATCAATTCCTTCACCCACTGCATATGGACGATAAGGCTGTGTAGCTCTTAATCGAATGGTCACATCATTTCCTGACTCATTTCCATCACAATCTAATTCCGAGTCAGCTCCTTCTCCAAACAGTCTGAAGTTTTCAGCTAGCATTGGATATCCAACCCAAGCCCCCGCTCGCATCACTGACATGTAATTCTGATAAGCTTCACTATTTGAATTAATGACATGCTGATTTTGATTAGGATCAAATCCTATCATTTTTTCAAATGCAAATGTTCCTCCATCGCCATTATATGCCGGCATTAATAAATCGTCATCGATGGTGTTTCCGTCTTCAGTATTGTGGCGGAATACATAGGTCATATGCTTACCCCCCATTCTTAGCTCTCCAAAAAGAGGTTCGACAACCCGATCTGTCGGATTCCAAATCATATCAGCGCCATTTTCTTTTCCAAGCCAAGAATCTTCAGAAAACGCCATGTTTAGTCGTTCTCCAGTTTCCACATTTATTGCATAACCTGGGAACCAACCCATACCGAAAGAAACATCCTTAAACTCTGCAGGTGTGAAGCCCAGAGACAATAAATAGTCACGATCCGATTGTTTCATATTTGCCACGCGGCTAGCGCCCAATACTTGTGCAGTCTCGCTTACTTCTGTTCCAAAACCTTCTGCCTCATTGAAATCAGGATCTAGTTGATTTCTGCCTGACTTATCTACGGATAGACTTCTTCTCAACTCACCTCGAACAGCACCTCCAATATTGAGCTGTCCATTGTCACCAGCTTCCAAAACTGGACAACGTGTCCATTTGCTACAGTCAGTTGTGATTACAATGTCAACCCCAGGTGTATTATCTATTCCAGATAATTCAAGAGCCTGCTCGGAAAAACTCCCCAAAGCTGTTCCTCCAGGTGAGAACAGTGGAATTGGATGAGCGGTATCATAGCTGGCTAGAGAAAACGGTGACCAAGTTCTACCTGCAATGTTTTCATATATCTGATCTGGATCTAGTGCTTCTCCGGTTACATCATCTGTATACAGATAACGGGGTAGGTTATCAAAGTGATCATCCTCCGCAGGATCTGCGCCAGAAAGAGTAGATGTTCCACTCTTTATCCAATTGAACCTAGTATCGGCATCTATGTCAACTAGTCCAACTAGCCATTGATCAGTCTCATCCTCAAAAATGACATCAAATCCAATAAACCCATTATTTGTAGACAAATTTCCTTCTGAAGGAAATCTTGGTGCTGAATACCCGTACTGAATTGATACTGATAGCCCCAACTCAAACAACACTTGCTCATTCAATTGTTTAATCACTTGATCAGAAGTCACAGTCTCTAAACTATCTCCTGATATTTCCCAATACATATTGGCAAGGTCTCCAGTAGCTGAAGAATCCTTAAAGGCAATGGTAAAATCACCGGAAGGAATCACGAGCGGATCTACCACCTTAACTAATACTGGTCCAGCTCCCGCCTCGTAAACCATGTTTTCTACATAGGCATTCTCCACAGCCTCATCAATATAATCTTCTTTGATTATGGCAAAGTTGCCTCCATTTCCTCGACCTTCAACACGAGTTAATTCTACACCGTCTCCGTATTGTGCATTCAACTCTACCCCTCCAAACTCAAGGTCCGTCTTATGCGGTATTGCCTCATAAACTTTTACGGGACCAGCTGCTGAAGTACGACTTGCTAGGTAAGGAATCTTTTGTCCATCAAGACGTGGTGGATCAGCTGATGGTTCGAAAGCACCATCAATATTAACTAAGTTCCCTTCGTCACCACCATATTGATTATAGGCATAAGCTACTGCCATATAGTAATATGTTTTGTGGTTTATAAGCCTTGAGTCACCTGTAGCGAATACATCTTCCGTAAATTGAAATGAATGTTCAATTCCCTCATTCAGTCCGTCTACTTTAAGTTCCGGGACATCTGCATCTATTTGTGGATCGTATTCATAATTCACAAGGCGAGTAATATCATTTGCAATATCAACCTGTGCAACAAGACGCGCCTTATCCGGATCTTCAAGATCGTTTGTACCAACTGAACCATCCGCTAGTTGATAAATCTGATAACCCTCGAATACGTATGTCGAATAAAGCTCTCTTTCTCTTTCCGTTAATGGAATATCGTTATTCCCATCACCATCAAGGTCAACACTATCTGGTGCTGGTAAGAATGGGTCAACAACCGCATACTTTTCTTGATAATTATTTGAATTTATTGGGTTCTCTAACATAAGAATCACTTCCCTATCTAATTCCTGTACAGTAACATCGGGTGAATTTGGACCATCCAATATTTCGAAACAGGAATCAAAAAGTGCCTGAGTCTTATCATCCGCCTTTCGCATATCTTCAACAGATTGCAAACGACCACCAGACTGTGCTTGCGCCCATACTACACCTACTGTAATATTATTAACTGCTCCAGGACCTAACTCAAATGGACCAGAAGATTGTACGAATCTTCTATCACCAGCAGGATTACCAGCGGTCACTTCCGTCCAAGCCTCGCCTGGATTCTCGCCATTCGTACCCCAATTCAAAGGATCTGTATCACCAGGGAACATATAGTTTGCTGGTATTGCATTAGCGTTTGATGGGTCATACCCGTTTCCACCATAAGTCATTGGTGTACCGTCTCTCCAAACACCTCTAAGCATGTTGTAATAATCAGTTGCTATATTCGGGTCTCCTGTTGGACCAGGAGCGTTGTTATGATAAAGAAACTTACGCATACCATATCGCTCATTATCTACAATTCCATCGCCATACCCAGCTCCTTGACCGGGGTAAACAATACCCGCTGAATCAACAGCGCCTGCCAAATCACCTTCACATAGACAGTTATCTAATGAATCGTTCTCTGCAAATGGACCTTGGAAGAAATCTACCCCAAGTGCAGGTGGATTTGTTCCATAACCAATGTTACCACCAGCATCTTGATCTTCATCATCACCATTATAGACATATCCAAGTCCTCTTCTCACATCACAACCAACAAAGTCATCTTGTGCATTACCCAAATCTGGATCCACCCATTGACCAAAATATGTATCAGTCAAATTAAAGGTAGAACGATTGATTAGCTCATAGTTATAGAAGGTCATGTTATTCACCTCGTCTGTTGTGGCAAAAGCAAAGGCTTGCGCTCTAATTTCCATACCAATGGATTGGCCACCTGATTCAGAGTGAATATTTCCTTTGTCATTAAATACCCACCAGATATTTTGATCACCATAGATATCGCGCACTCTTCTACTACAGTCGCTTTTACCTGAAAGAACATATCCAGGATAATCACCGTCATCTGGATTGTAGTCACCATCTCCGTTAAAATCGAAGAATGGGGCTAAGTAGTAATCTTCATTATAAGGCTCGAAATTTCTACCATGAGCTGGCCATTCTGTAATGGCCGCAGGAGTTGTATAACCAGGATATTGCTCTTCTTGAGTAGTTGTTCCATTCTGTGAATCTTCTAAACCAGCAGCGTACCATCCAGCAAATTCTGACACCATAGAACGAGTAGTTTCCCAGTGTCTGTCATATACTTTACATGTTGCCGGATCAATTTCTGAATCAACCGTACTTAACGGACCAGTCCAATAATCATTTCCCACTTGACGAAAACGCAGCGCTGCTACCTTAAACTGACCAGATACGTCTTGCCCGGCCAGCCATAAAGAACCAGCAAAAAGACTCGTCTTCTCAGAACCTTGCGGAATCTCATATCGCGCTCGGTTAAAATCCCACCACATATCACCACCACTTTGGATCAATGCTCGTGTGTTGTTTATATCTAGCTCAGTCGCTGCTGTAGCTGGCGTACAGTTAGCGGCCGTTCCTGGAGGGGTATCATTACCCTTTCTTAAACCTTCATACTTATACTCTTCTGCTTTCGCAGTAAAAGCCAAGCTGAGGATTGCAGTAAATGCAATTATTATTCTTCTACTCTTCATACTTCTACTCTTTTAGAAATTCATTCTTACACCAACTCTTATTCTCCGTGGCAACTGCCATTGATTCGGATTCCAAAGTTTCATGTTATAATAGTCTTGGAAAGCCAATGGACTGTTCTGTTCATTGGTATATTGAATACCAAATGCAGAATTCAAGTATCCATCATCGTCTGGATTTCCTGTAGCTCTATACACACCGTTCACATTTCTTGTATTTAATAGGTTTAACACCTGAACAAATACGTTGAAAAAATATTCTCGCTTTCCTTCTTTCTTTTGATAGCTAAAGTCTCTATCAACACTTAAATCAAACCTGAATGCCCATGGTAAGCTTGCGCTGTTAATCGCACCCTGCTGGAGAGGTGCTGGGTTGTTCGTAAACAACTGAGTGGATGTAAAATTCGATTGTGGGTTATAAGGCACACCTGACCCACCTCTCACCTGTAGGTTAGCGCCAGTACTCTTTAAAATCTGTTTTTCGCCAATCACCGGACCATTGTAGTCTCGACCCGCGCCATATCGATAATCAATGTTACCTACAATCTGATGTCTTTGGTCATAGCTAAGTCTAATAGGAGCCCTAAGGTTTGGTTGACCCGATCTTGCTAAGTTTAATCCCGTAGTGGCACTAGAGCCTGTTCCTTCAGCGAACTGCAATGTATAAGAAGCTCTAACTGTAAGATTTTTAGTCTGACGTAAGTCGTAAGAAACCGTCATACCCTTAGTCGTTGCAAAGTCCAAATTATCGTAGCTTACATATTCAATTGGATAAGCATCAAAAACTCTAGTTGCAGACACCAAATCTCTTGACTCACGATAGAATGCAGAGATAGTCAAGGCCATAGATGTCGTCAATGCTTGTTGGAAACCAATTTCATAGTCAATAGTCTTTTCCGGTTGTAATGCCGGATTATTCAAGGTAGCAGAACTTGCTCTACTCTCTAAGAAATAGTAATCTGATGGATCAAGTCTGTTTCCAATAGTCGGCCTTTTTGTAAGAATGTCATAGTGAGCAAAGAACTTCGCAACATCCGAGATTGGGAAATTGAAAGCAATTCGAGGCATAAAATTGGTCGTTGGTGAGTAATCTTCAAATGATTCTGAAGTGATATCCACACTATTGGTATTGTCCTTATCAACAAGCAATGGAGCAGGTAAACCATTTGAAACTCGAAGAGCGGACGCATCAGTTAATTCAGCTCCCTGAGCATTATACCAGATGTTATTGTCTCTGTATCCTAAAATTTCGCTCGGACTCTGAACGTTGTCAACGTAAACAACATAATCATCACCAATATTAGAGGGCTGTGAAACTCCTTCACCTAGCAGGTCCTGAGCTTCTTGTTCACCAGCCTTAATCGTTGGAAATAGCACCCATGGATCCTTCAGTACTTGCTGATTTGCATCAAATCTATCTACACGAATTCCAACATTGAAAATTAAATCTTCAAACTCAAATTTATCTTCAATATAACCCGCTACATATATTGGCTGGTAAGGAGCAATCGGACGTGTGAAATTGCCAAATTCGTCACGCGCTGTGAAATAATCATCAAAAGTTGGATTCTCTCTCGTACGGTTTCCATATGGGTCGTAACCATAATATGATACTAGCGAGCTTCCAGCATTGTATAGTTCATCTGCAGAGAAATATTCAATTGCATAAAGATCAGGATCAATTGAATTGATGTCAATAAAATCCACACCATCGGGATTCAATCCCGTAGCCTTTCTGAGGTTATAATCAAGGAAAGATTGAGATTCATTTGGGTCAGCACCATTGTACTCTCCCGGAGAAGAGTTTAATCGTGAATATGAAATAAATGGACCTGGATACTCAATAGTCGGGTTCTCAAAATCTAATTCACTGATATGAGAATTCGCTCTTAATCGAGCTATTTGCCACAACCCTCGAGGGCTTAGGCTATAGGCCCTATCCACACGCTGTTCGTATTCGAAGCCAAGCATGAACGCGTGATTTTTAATATCTGCTGATCCTTGAGCTGTAACACGCACCTGATTCGTTATACTTTCAAAATAGTTGTCCGTAGCAGATCCGTTACCGTTGGTAATATCGTTATTGTATAGCCACATTCCATAAGGACTTCGCCCTCTTCCCTGGAGATTATCACCATTCACTAAACCACCACCACTTTGTATGTTATTAATGTTTGCTAGAGCTTCTACTTTTTCAGGATCAAAAACTGGATTCCCTTCTTCATCAAAGCCTTCCCATCCATTGAGCTCATAATATCTTTGAGTAAAAGAAGCTAACTCAGGATTTGCTTCACCTGGAGTGAATGCTATAAGTGTGTCCCTATTAGTTTGTTGGATGTTACCAAACAGACCAGAAATACTATCCTGACCTAGAGCATAATCCTTGGTTTGAAAAGTTTCAAACTTGCCTATATATCCATACTGAAAAAAATCATCTCGTAAGTCTGGGTTGAATCTTCTATCAACACTCTGTGAGTAATCTGCTTGAATTGAATAAAACGCATTCTTAATCAACGAAGCCGACTCGTCTGAATCAGCAGATTGACCATTATCAAACCTTTGCGTAAAACGACCATATACACGCCAATCCAAGCTTGTTTGCTCTGGGTAACTCTCATAGTCTAATAGAGAACTGTTATAATTATATCTTTTTCCCTTTGAATAGTTTAAGCTACCTCCAAAAGTCAAATCTGTATTTGTAGTAGTAGCCACAGTAACCTTACCTGCGATATTCGCGCCTTGGTTATTAACATTTGGACGAGCTTGGACACGTTCAAAATCATTTAGACGGAAATAATCTGTGTTGGAAATAACAGAATTCTCAGTAAATCCTTGTCGCAGTGGATCTGACTTTAAAGCTTCAAGTCTATCATCTTTAATTTTCCAGGCTCCAACAGCAGAGGGCCGTGGATCTAAATTACTCGTGAAGTTCCCTGATAAGAAAAAACCTAACAGTGGACGCTTAATTCCCAAAGAATCAGTTTTGCTCAAAAAAGGACCACTAACGCTCAATTCGAGCAAGTTGTAGCCATAAGGATCTGTTCCAATATATGCGTCTTCACCAAATTTCACACCTGAGGTTAAATACTCAACGCCACCGTGATATTCATTGGAAACACCTCTGGTTGTAATAGACACAACGCCACCGGTAACATCACCATATCTTGCTGGTAGCCCTCCTGTGATAACAGTAATTTGATCAATCGAAGCCCTTGGTATCGCAGAACTACCTCTAACCTTAACACCATCAATGAAGTAATAATTCGCATCTGATCTACTACCTCTGATATTCAACGCACTACTGCCATTATCAGAGCTATAAGTACCTCCAGCGGTAGCTGCTAAGTCCGATGGACTTCTTGCTGCCATTTTCTGGATATCTTTCGATGTCATAGTTTCCTGTTTCGAACTTCCTTTTTCGAAAAGAGGTTTATCGTAGGCAATAACCTCAACAATGTCAAGCATTTCAACAGCCGTTGAAAGTTTCGTTTGCCCCTTGGGTAAATATGAGGTAACTCCAGTAGTAACCTGAACCCCAGCTATCATTTTTGAACCAAAACCCAAACTTGATATTTCTACATCGTACGTACCTGGAGTAATAGGTTTGATATTGACGATTCCATCAAAATCGGACTGTCCACCTGTAACTTGAACTCCGTTTTGTTTTACGATAACATTCGCAAACGGCAAAGGCTCACCAGTATCGTCAGTAATTGTCGCTTTAATAGCTCCTTGTCCAACTTGGGCCGTTGCGCTTAAGGCGAAAAAAAAGATACCAAAGGTGATTAGTAATAGTTTTCTCATGACTGCTGTCTTTAGATAGGTTAGCAGGGAATTAAGCAGCCCTGCAAAATGGCGGGTAAAGATAAAAAAGTAATGATACGTTTAACATTTTTTTAAGGTCCTTGAAAGCCTTATCATCACTGGTTTTCTTTAACTTTTACCTTCCTTTCTAGTTGTAAAGATGTTAATGTTTTTAAAGACAAGGTTACTCGCTTTAGAAAACGGTGAGTCTGGTTAAGTATTCGGTTTTTAGACCATTCTATTGATACTGAAATAGTTGGAGAAAGGATTCTTTTCTTCTTTTAGAAACGGGAATTCGCGCACCTTGTTTCAGAACAACAAAGCCACCTTCTCCTTTAACATACTTATCGATGTACTTGAGGTTAATAATATTGGAGCGAAGCACGCGAAAAAATTTATCCGCATCAAGAGCTTCTTCGAAATATTTAATCGTTTTGGAGACCATTATTCTTCTTCCGTCAGTTAGGAAAAACTGAGTGTAATTGTCTTGAGACTCACAATAAATGATTTCATCAAGACTAACAAACAACAATCCTTCCATGGATGCCAAAGCAATTTTCTCAAATCGTTCACCACGCCTCTGAATATTTTCAATTAACGCCTCTATCTTCTCTGGAGATTCACTTTCAGCACCAGGTTTCACTTTTTTATTGCCGCTCGAAGGTCTCTCGGGTTTATCGGTTAAAGCAAATAATCAACCGCACTGTAACGAAATGCCTTGAGGGCATATTCATGGTAGACCGTTATAAAAATGATTTTAAAGTCAATGGAATCTTTAATCGCCTCGAGCAAATCAAAACCTGTTCCATTAGGCATTTAAATATCCAGTAACAGCAGATCAATATTGTTTGATTTCACAAAACTTTTGCCTCTCTCACATTAGCCGCTTCTCCCACAACCTGAATATCTGAAAAGTAATCATTGAGCATGAATTCAAGATTTTTCCGCGCTAATTCTTCATCGTCTACAATTAGTGTTCTTATCTCTTTCATATGTATGGGGCATTAAAAATTTCGCTGTATATAAATGCTTTTCTAGCGTCAAATATTTCATCGTCATTAGTACTAGATGAATCTAATACTGATTGAGCCTCTTTAGCTTCTTTGGCCGCAGACCTTTTGTCAGCTTTCTTTTCTTGTAGGCGAGGGTCAGCCATCAATTCTCGCAGTCGAGCCTTAGCATCATTCTTCATTTTCAATTTATCCGCCATCGACCTTTCTATCTCTTGACTGGTAAATGAGGGCACCTGTTCTAAAGAGTCCCCCTCTTTAACCAACTCTGGTGCGTCCGAATTTACCTTTCCTTCCTGATTCTTTTTCCTGTTCCTATACCATCCTGCAATTAGGCTTATAACCAAAAAGGCTACATATATCAATGTTCCTGGATCTTCCATAATCAATGTCTTGTTCTCTTTCTAAAAAGCGGTTTACGGTTCTTATTATGTCTTTTATTCATCTTCTGATAACGCTTCATTTCTTTTCGAGTGTTCTTAGATTGAATGCTCATGTGTCGTTTCTTACCTTCTTTATTCGCTGCTTCTTCATCCACCTCGTGTGTCTCTTCCATTTTCTCTAGCTCTTTCAATCTCTTTCTAGACTGAGCTTGACTGATGATTGGAGCAGCAAAGGACAGAACAACAACAATTAAAAATACTTTCTGAATTGGGTTTGAGTTTAATTTTGTCATTTCCTAGTTCTAGATTAATAAAATGAATCGGATAAGAATAGTCACAATTATAATATGCGCGGTTTTATTGAGTGAGTGTCGGAATAGGACGGATGAACACACTGTACCCAACACACGCGTAAATATCGATATAGATCTGAATCTTGCCCAATACAACGATCTTAATTTTATTGGTGGGTGGATATATCTTAATGGAGGTTACAATGGAATCATTGTTCATAGATCCACTGTTGATGTTATTGCCGCTTATGATAGGCAAGCCCCATATATGGTAGCTGATGATTGTCGGGTACGGGTGGATTCCAATAATGTAACATGCACTGACGACTGCTCTGGCTCAGAATGGCTTTTGTATGATGGACAAATTGTGAAAGGTCCCGCTGTTTATCCGTTGAGACAGTACACAACAAACTTTGACGGGGTGAGGCTAAGTATTAGAAACTAAAAAAAGGGGGGGCTTAAACCCCCTTTTTCATCATTTCAAATCGTTCTTAATAGCGGTAGTTTTCAGGCTTATATGGACCTTCCACTTTCACTCCAATGTAATCGGCTTGGTCTCTAGAAAGTGAATCTAATTGAACACCAATTTTCGCTAAGTGCAGCATTGCAACTTTTTCATCTAGGTGTTTTGGTAGGACATAAACTTTGTTCTCATAACTATCAGTATTAGTCCAAAGTTCCAATTGCGCTAGCGTTTGGTTAGTGAAAGAATTCGACATTACGAATGACGGATGACCAGTGGCGCAGCCCAAATTCACCAATCTACCTTCTGCAAGTAATAATATCTGAGTTCCATCTTTTCTTGTATAGATATCAACTTGCGGCTTGATTTCATCTTTTGAGAAATTACTATTAAGCCAAGCAACGTCTATCTCATTGTCGAAATGTCCAATGTTACATACGATCGCCTTATCCTTCATTGCCTCAAAATGCTCCTGACGAATAATATCTTTATTACCTGTCGCAGTAACAACAATATCCGCTTCGGCAACAGCGTCAATCATCCTCTTCACCTCAAAACCATCCATTGCGGCTTGAAGGGCACAAATTGGGTCGATTTCAGTAACAATCACTCTTGCACCAGCTCCTTTTAAGGAGGCAGCAGATCCTTTTCCAACATCACCATATCCGCCAACAACGGCAACTTTTCCTGCCATCATTACATCCGTAGCTCTGCGTATTGCATCTACAAGGGACTCTTTACATCCATATTTATTGTCAAACTTGGACTTAGTTACCGAATCATTCACGTTAATGGCTGGCATCACCAATGTTCCATTCTTCATTCGCTCATAAAGTCTATGAACTCCAGTCGTAGTTTCTTCGGAAAGGCCTTTAATTCCCTCGCACAATTCTGGATACTTATCAAAAACCATATTTGTTAAATCACCACCATCATCCAGGATCATGTTCAACGGTTTCCCACCTTCAAAAGCAAAGATGGTTTGCTCGATACACCAATCAAACTCCTCATCATTCATGCCTTTCCAAGCATAAACTGGCACGCCTGATTTTGCAATGGCAGCTGCGGCATGGTCTTGCGTTGAGAATATGTTACAACTCGACCAAGACACCTCAGCACCAAGCTCAGCTAATGTTTCTATTAAAACGGCAGTCTGTATTGTCATGTGAAGACAACCAGCGATTCTCGCTCCGCTCAGTGGTTTAGCGTTTCCGTACTCCTCGCGCAATGACATTAGGCCAGGCATTTCAGCTTCAGAAAGGAGAATTTCTTTTCTTCCCCAATCAGCTTGGGAAATATCTTTCACTTTATAAGACAATGTGTCTTTAACTTCGTTCATCCAATTTATTTTAAAAGGCAAAGGTAAAAGCTTGCCTGTAACTAACAGCCTAACCCTCGAATTCTGAAAAAGTTTCAATCAGATAATGGAAGTACAATTTGCTTGTCACAAATTGATGATCCCAACCTCGATGTTAATACAAAATCCAGCACTTCGAATCGCAGACAGTCACAATTGCTAAGTGCTAATCTTTTAGCCAGCCATATTGTTGGACGCTCCATTGAAATATCAAGAGATTACAATGGCAAACCTTACATTATCGACCTCGAACCCCTAATTTCAATTAGTCATACTGGAAAGTGGATGAGTATTATCATCAATGACACCAATTCAGTGGCCATAGATATTGAGCGAGTTAGGAGAAATGTCGGTCCTGTAAAATCTAAATTCACAACGCATGCGGAAATAGAAAAAGTACATCGAATATTCCCTATCAACCCTGAAATTCTCATCTGGAGTTGCAAAGAGTGTCTTTTTAAAATTCTTCCATTTGAAGGTATACTCTTTATCGAAAATCTAGTATTTGACTCTGCCGTTCAATCAAATACTGAGTCTCGCCTTAAAACTCGCTGGAAGGTAACCCACGAACATTTTATTGGACATTACACAGTCAATTCGTTCATCTTTGAAGACTTTTTGATTTCATACATTGATAATAATGCAGAAGTATAGCCTGTGTAAAACAGATCGTAGATTGGCCATTCTGATTGATCCAGATAAGCATTCATCTGATGAGTTATTTGACAAAATCACTCGTGTCAATGAAATAAATCCCGATTACATCTTAGTTGGCGGAAGCCTGATTGTAGACACTTCCATTTCTAAGTCCGTGGAACAGATTAAACAATGCACCAACATACCAGTGATTTTGTTTCCTGGGCATTTTAATCAACTAACACAGGTGGTGGATCATATCTTTCTTCTTTCCTTAATCTCTGGTCGAAATCCAGATTTACTCATTGGGCAGCATGTACTTTCAGCTCCATTGCTTAAAAAACTAAACGACAAGCTTATTCCTACTGGGTATATGATTGTAGAAAGCGGGAGATCAACATCTGTAAGTTACATAAGCAACACGGAGCCTATTCCAAGAGATAAAATTGACATTGCCCAGTGCACTGCAATGGCTGGAGAAGCTCTTGGGTTAAAACAAATTTATCTTGACGCAGGTTCGGGCGCGCTGAATCCTGTTTCTCTGAAAATGATTAAAGGCGTTGCTGACAGTGTAGATATCCCACTTATTGTTGGTGGGGGCATCAAAGAAGTTTCTCACATACAGAATTGTTGGAACAATGGAGCAAACCTTGTTGTAATTGGCAATGGATTGGAGGAAGACACTGGTGAATCAGCTCATTTTGCAAACGCTCTGCACCGCCTAACTAATTAAGGTTATTAACAAGTAACTTCGGTCATGCCAGACCATAGGTGTTGCTCATCTTTTTAGTTTTAGTTAACTCTGCCCTAATCTGTTTCATGGAAGTATTGGCAATAACATCATCAGGAGCCTCCCCAACAGAGGTTCAACGAATCACGGACTTATTCGAAAATGGCCTAATGGTGTTGCATTTGCGCAAACCCAAGCTTGATTCGAAAGAAGTTGAAGATATTTTGAAGCAAATTCCAAAAAAATATCTCCCATACATCATGATTCATGGGAAATACAACTTAGCATCCAAATACAATTTAAGAGGTGTTCATTTGAAACGTTCGCACCGAAACAATAACCTGAGCAGTAGATTTTTGCGCTTCAAGTTAAAGCTATTCCATCCGAAGCTTAAAATATCTACTACCTTTCATAGCCTTCAAAGTCTGAGAGAAAACAATGTCAAATATGACTACGTTTTATTGAGTAACGTATTTAATGCATCATCAAAATTCAACTTCGAAGATTCGGGCATGAAGCTCCTAAAAACGGTAATCAGTAAGTGCAATCAAAATGTATTTGCTATTGGTGATGTAAAAACTGAATACCTTGAATCAATAAAAGAAGCGCAATTCGCAGGCGCAGGCTTGTCAAGCTCAATTTTCAAGGAAGATAAAGCCATAGCTATTAATGAGCTACAGGATTTCTTAGTTGCTTAAAACCTCCATTTCAATCCTGCAAGCCAGTTGACTCCTGCCTGGGGGTAGTAGAAGTTTTCAGTTATCAAACTTCCAAATATGTAGCTATAAGTGTAACCGTTGGATTCATACTCATGATTCAAGACATTATTTACAAGAAGATTCAACTCCAAATTCTTCCAATGTTTAGAATCTATATTGTAGCTCAATAAAATATCGTTTGTCCAAAAGGAGGGTATACTTCGTTGATCATTTGAAGTATTGTCCAAATACTGCTTACCAACATACTTGGTTAATAGCGCAAAGTGCAGACCAAATTTAGTTCGATATCCAAATTGAGAACCCGCTATAATTCCTGGACTAAATGCGATATCGCTATTCACATGGTTAATCGTCAAAACCTCAAAACCGTTCGTGTAATCCAGGATTGTTTCATCGAAGTCAAGAATTTTGTTTTGACTCAGAGTCAAATTTGGTTGCCAATACATACCATCATTTGTGCCGACTCTTGCACTTAATTCAATGCCACCACGGTAGCTTTCCGAAACATTTGTCCGTACGGGAGAGCCCACATCATTTACCTCACCAGTCAACACCAATTGATCGGTGTAATACATCAAATAAGTGTTTGCGTTAAGATACAATTTAGACCCTCGAAAGGTCCAACCTAACTCTCCATTTGTAAGATACTCTGCTTTAGGCTTAACTCCTGGGGCAGCATCGGTAAAATCATTGCGAACTGGCTCCCTACTCGCTCTGGAGACGGAAGCATACAGCTGGTTAGCTGAACTTAAGGAAAAGCTCACACCCAGTTTTGGATTTAAAAAGTGATACGACTCAGAAATACTTATCACTCTCTGATCATTATCTATTCCTAAGCTTTTATAATTAATATATCTGTACTGAACATCCCCAAACAAAGACCATCGATTAAAGGTCAACTCTGATTTAATATAATTTGACAAATCTGACTTTTTAGAATCGCTGAAATAATATTGATCGCCAATTTCAATTCCTTGTGCAAACTCCGACCAAATAATCTCACCATAATGATCCCCAACATATTCATTGTATGACCCTCCGAGGGTTATCTTAGATCTACCCTTGGAATACTTCAGTGAATAGACACCACCATAAAAATGATTATCAAGCCAACGCCTTACTACAAAATCACCGCTTGAGATAGTGTCTGTTCCGATTACTAGATTAGTTAAGCCATAATCTTCAAAGTCATCGTCAGGTTTCGATTGTTCGAAATACCCCAGACCTCTCGTATAATGTCCTGTAACGTTCAAATAGAGATTCTCGATGATCTGAAATCCAGAAATAAGTTGATAGTGGCTTTGAGAATAATTATCGATTTCATTTTGATACATATAGTAATTATATGTTCTTCCACTAGATAACAGATTGGTGGTTTGGCTTTCACTCAGGCCATTATTTGCTGCGTGATTTATCATAGACTGATCGTCATTATTAATACGTGATTGTGGAGTGCCCCACCACGCTTGCTGTGTAACCTCTCGACCGCTGAAAACAACGCCCTTTAGCATAAAACGCTTTCTATAATATCCACCGGCAAAATAGTATGACCTCAAATCGGATGCAGACCGATCAATATATCCATCACTAGCAATGTAGGATAGTCTCCCCTCAAAATTGAAATGATTGCTAACTAGTCCAGAGTTGAAAACTGCGTTGTGTCTACGAGTATTAAATGAACCATAACTGTTATTTAATTCAACAAACGCAATGCTATCAAAACCGGTCGTTTCCATATTGATACTTGCACCGAAAGAGGCTGCTCCGTTGGACGATGTTCCAACGCCCCGCTGTATTTGAATATTCTCGGTAGTACCCGCAAAGTCGGGCATATTAACCCAAAACACTCCATGTGATTCAGCATCATTTATTGGCACTCCGTTTACTGTCACATTGATTCGAGTTGCATCACTTCCTCGAATTCGAATACCTGTATATCCTACTCCAGCGCCCGCATCTGATGTTGTAACAGCAGAAATAGTTTGATTTAAGAGAATGGGCAAATCTTGGCCCAAGTTGTTTTGCTCAATATCTTCTTTTGATAAATTCTGAAAAGCAAATGGTGATTGCTCGTCAAGTCGAGTTGCCTCTAACACAAACTCATCCGATAAAAATGGATTCAATTCTAATTGAAAATTTTGTTGTCTGTCACCGGAAACAATTACTTCGGAAATCATGGTTTTATATCCTAAATGCTGAACACTCAATGAATATTGGCCATCATCCAAATCTAATTGGTAGAACCCTTCAGAATTTGTCACGGATCCTTTATAGGCGTTTTTTACAAAAATGCTGGCTCCTACAAGTGGATTGCCATTTTCTGATGTAACTACGCCAGAAACACTGTTTTGGC